>Ga0209415_10000066_pt1 | contig 140548 bp, 114 predicted proteins | sample PeaSoiSIISIP2007_FD_187696 | JGI IMG/M metagenome (GOLD analysis project Ga0209415, IMG submission 187696) | Peat soil microbial communities from Weissenstadt, Germany - SII-SIP-2007 (SPAdes) (version 2) | ecosystem: Environmental > Terrestrial > Soil > Wetlands > Peat | place: Germany... | reverse complement strand
TAACCCCGAGCGCCTTCGTCAGCTGGCGCTCGTCGAGCCGCAGCTCTTGCCTCGGGTCGTAGATGTCCGTATCCGTGATGGCATTTTTCAGCAGCGCGTAAGCCTGGTCGCGCAAGCTCGCCGAATTGAGGGGCGGCAGCTGGAGACGCACCGGGCGCCCGCTGCGCTGGACGATCGCGGCAATGTCATTCATGACCCGCCCATCGTCGATCACTGCGGTAGCGCTCTCAACCACGGGGTCTGTCACGACGTCCTCCGCTCCAAGCCGGCTGCTGCGGTGAGCATACCCTGTACCAATCCGGCTGCATCTGGACCGCGCGTCGGATAACGGCCGGCATATCCCTGCAAGCCACGACGCACCGGACATCGCAATCCAGCGCCCGGTGCACCACTCGCGCGGGCCTCACGCGGGGTCAAGCCGACGCATCGACCGCGGCGTTGTTCGCGCTGCAGTATTGGCGGCGGAATTGCGCCAAAACCTGCCACCACGACGGCGCCACAACAAGTGGTCAATACCGCGACAACCATCGCTAGGCCACAGAGTTGCTTTCCAGCACTCCACCAGCAGAACGGCTTGCGAAGGATCCTATGCCGCACCGCAAAAACCAGCAAGATATATCAAATACAAAACTGGCGCGTAAACGTCAATGGTGCACTGCTTTCGGACACTCGGCACGGGTTGTGAGGGACAATAGTCCAGTCTCGATTGTCCCCCGTTCCAACAATAACGTTGCTCCCAGCGCCAAATCACCGATTCGGGCGCCTATGGGAGCCCCACAGTTCGCCGAATACAAAATCCATCGGCGATGCGAGGCGTCCGCATCCAATTGGACATCAACCTTAATCAACCGACGACGTTGCGTTGACACCTTCAGATATATCACATATGGTCCAGCGGACGCCCAAGGGCACGTATTCAGCTGATGCCCTGAGGGTTGTGACCGACATAGAGCGCGGCGTCGTGCAGCGTTAGATCGCTCGTCCGGCAGCGGGACGTCTCAAGGGCGCTGTACATCTGACCGCGATTGCGATGCTCCCGCTGCACACTGCCGACCCTAATAACTACATGCGGTTCGATCTCTTTGGTCCTGATTCAGGGGGAATCCATGAATACGAAGTCGGAACAGGCAACGACGCCATTTCTTGCCAACCCATGGATACAGCTGGTGATCGGCGTCATTTGCATGGCCTGCGTCGCGAACCTGCAGTACGGATGGACCCTATTCGTCAATCCGATTGACGCGAAATACCACTGGGGGCGCGCCTCGATCCAAGTCGCGTTTACGGTCTTTATCCTTGTTGAGACCTGGCTGATTCCGATTGAGGGCTACCTTGTCGACCGCTTCGGGCCGCGGTGGGTCGTCATCGCGGGCGGATTGCTGGTGGCCATCGCCTGGGTCGTCAATTCGAGCGCAAGCTCGCTCCCCATTCTGTATTTCGCCGCGGCGGTCGGCGGCATCGGCACCGGCTGCGTCTACGGCACGTGTGTCGGAAATGCACTCAAGTGGTTCCCTGGCCGTCGCGGCCTCGCGGCTGGCGTCACCGCGTCCGGTTTCGGAGCTGGTGCCGCGCTTACCATTGGACCAATCTCGAGCATGATCAACAGCTCAGGTTACGAGCAGGCATTTCTGGTCTTCGGACTGCTCCAGGGTGCGATCGTGTTCGTGATGGCCTGGGCAATGCTGGCCGCACCCGCGCAGCTTGTGACGGCGGCGGTGAAGGCGAACCAGACCGGGTACGGCTATTCGCCTGCCGAGGTGCTGCGCAATCCGGTTTTTTATGTGCTGTACGTGATGTTCGTACTGATCGCGGCGGGCGGTCTCACCATGGCTGCGTCCATGGCCCCGATCGCCAAGGATTTCAAGATCGATAAAGTCCCGGTCGAACTCTTCGGTCTCGTGCTGCCCGCGCTTGTCTTCGCTCTGTCGCTCAACCGGATCTTCGATGGCGTGGGTCGCCCATTCTTCGGCTGGGTGTCGGACCACATCGGCCGGGAGAACACGATGGCTATTGCCTTCGTGCTTGGCGCCGGTGCACTTTTCACGTTGAGCCAGTCGGGCGCGAATCCGGCCGTGTTCGTCCTGGTCACGGCCTTCTACTTCGGTGTCTACGGTGAAATCTTTAGTCTTTTCCCCGCGACCCAAGGCGACACGTTCGGCGCGAAGTTTGCCGCTGCCAACGCCGGGATGCTTTACACAGCCAAGGGCATGGGCGCCCTGCTCGTGCCGTTCGCAACCGCGATCGCAGCGTCTCGGGGCTGGAGCTCGGTGTTCTTCATTGCGATGAGTTTCAATCTGATCGCGGCGCTGCTAGGCCTGTTCGTACTGAAGCCCATGCGTTTGCGCCACTTCGCTACCAGCCGTGCCGCGCATCCGACGCCACCGTCCGCGCTGGCTGGAATGCGGACGTAATCAATCGGTTCCCCGGCGCCGCCGCCCATGCAGCAGGCGGCGGGCCGGGACCGGCGGTCAGAGCCCAGATACGCCCCGTTGGAGGCAGCATGGCAGCCCTAAACCCTGCGTCGAAAGAGATCAAGAGCACCACCGCCGAGGACACCCTTCAGCGGAAGAGCCGCGATGCGAACGTGATATCCGGCGGCCATCTGGTCGCCAAGGCGCTTGTGAACGAAGGCATAGACACGATCTTTACGCTGTGCGGCGGCCACATCATAGATATCTACGACGGCTGTGTAGACGAAGGGATCCGCATCATCGACGTGCGCCACGAACAGACCGCCGCACACGCGGCCGACGGTTATGCGCGGCAGACAGGCAAGCTCGGATGCGTCGTAACGACGGCAGGGCCGGGCTGCGCCAACGCGGTGACCGGGGTAGCGACCGCATTCCGCTGCGAGAGCCCGATCCTGCATATCGGCGGCCAGGGGGCGATGACCCAGCACAAGATGGGTTCCTTACAGGACTTGCCCCACGTCGACATGATGTCGCCCATCACTAAGTTCGCCGCAACGGTTCCCAGCACCGAACGCGTCGCGGACATGATCTCGATGGCGGCGCGCGAGGCCTTTAACGGCGCTCCGGGACCCGTCTACCTTGAGATTCCACGCGACATTCTCGATCGCGAAGTCGACGTGGCAAAGGCCGTGATACCGCAGCCGGGCAAATATCGCGCGTCGACCCGATCGATCGGCGATCCACGCGACATCGAGCGCCTCGCTGACATTCTGGTGAATTCCGAGAGGCCCGCCATCCTCTACGGTCAGCAAGTGTGGACGGCGCGCGGCCATGTCGAGGCGATTGCACTGTTGCGCGACCTTGACATCCCAGGGTACTTCAACGGCGGCAGCCGTGGACTGCTGCCGCCCGGCGATCCGCACCATTTCGACCGGACGCGCTCGAACGCCTTCGCGAACGCCGATGTGATCGTGATCGTCGGCACGCCGTTCGACTTCCGAATGGGTTACGGAAAACGCATCAGCAAAGACCTGACCCTCGTGCAGATCGACATGGATTATCGGACTGTCGGGAAGAACCGAGACATCTCCCTGGGGCTGGTCGGCGACCCCGGCGCGATCCTCGGAGCGGTGCGGCAGGCTGCATCCGGACGAATCAAGAATGCCCAGCGCCAGCTTCGGCGCCAGTGGATGAAGCAGCTGACGGACGCTGAAACGGCAGCAACCGAAAAACTGATGCCGTTGTTCAAGTCGAACAACACTCCCATTCACCCGTACCGGGTGGCCTACGAGCTTAATGAATTCCTCAACGACGAGACCGTATACATCGGCGATGGCGGGGACGTTGTCACGATCTCCGCGCAGGCAGTTCGGCCCAGGCGGCCCGGCCAGTGGATGGATCCGGGCGCGCTCGGCTCCCTCGGCGTCGGTACCGGATTCGCAATCGCTGCCGGACTGGCGCACCCCACCAAGGAAATCCTCTGTTACTACGGCGACGGGTCCTTCGGCATGACCGCCTTCGACATGGAAACGGCCAACCGCTTCGGCGTGCCGTACTTGGCCGTCATCGGCAACAATTCGGCGATGAATCAGATCCGCTACGGGCAGCTCGCCAAATACGGCGAGAAGCGTGGCAACGTCGGCAATCTGCTAGGTGATGTGCCGTTCGGCAAGTTCGCGGAAATGCTCGGCGGGTACGGCGAAGAGGTTCGAGACCCCGCGCAGATCGCACCGGCGCTGCAGCGCGCACGCGAGTCAGTGCAGCGATTGCGCCGATCAGCCGTCATTAATATCTGGGTCGACCCGCGCGAGTACGCGCCGGGCACGAAGAACCAGACGATGTACAAGTGACGGGCGCCGGGAGACGCGAATGGGCAAGGCGCTAGACGGCGTTCGGATACTCGACTTCACGCACGTGCAGTCCGGGCCGACCTGCACACAGCTGCTCGCATGGCTCGGCGCCGACGTAATCAAGATCGAACGGGCAGGCGCCGGGGACATCACGCGCGAGCAGCTGCGTGACATCCCCGACGTCGACAGTCTTTACTTCACGATGCTGAACCACAACAAGCGCTCGGTCACGCTCGATACCAAGAGCGAGCAGGGCAAGCAGGTCCTCGAAAAGCTGGTCAAGAGCTGCGACGTGCTGGTCGAGAACTTCGCTCCCGGCGCGCTCGATCGCATGGGCTTTACCTGGGAGCGGGTCCAGCAATTGAACCCGCGCATGATCGTAGCCTCCGTGAAAGGCTTCGGGCCCGGGCCGTACGAGGACTGCAAGGTCTACGAGAACGTCGCCCAGTGCGCCGGCGGAGCCGCGTCCACGACCGGTTTCGACGACGGTCCGCCGCTGGTCACCGGCGCACAGATCGGCGACAGCGGTACCGGATTGCACTTGGCACTTGGCATCGTAGCGGCGCTTTACCAGCGCAATACTAGCGGCCGTGGCCAGAAGGTACTCGCGGCCATGCAGGACGGCGTGCTGAATCTTTGTCGGGTCAAGCTTCGCGACCAGCAACGGCTTGCGCGGACCGGCGTGATGAAGGAGTACCCGCAGTACCCCAATGGCAGGTTCGGCGATGCCGTGCCGCGCGCCGCCAATGCCTCCGGGGGTGGACAACCGGGCACCATCCTCAAGTGCAAGGGTTGGGAGAGCGACCCCAACGCCTATCTGTATTTCATTGCCCAAGCGCCGGTTTGGAAGGACATCTGCAAGGTCACGGGCAAGGACGACTGGATCACCAACCCCGACTACGCGACGCCGACTGCAAGGCTTTCCCGACTCCCCGAGGTGTTCGCGGCGATCGAGGCATGGACCGTCACGAAGACGAAGTTCGAGGCTATGGATCTTCTCAACCGGCATGACATTCCATGCGGTCCGATCCTGTCGATGAAGGAGATTGCCGACGAACCGTCGCTACGTGCGACCGGCACGATCGTCGAGGTTGACCATCCAACACGCGGCAAATATCTGACGGTCGGCAACCCGATCAAGATGAGCGACAGCCCGACAGAGGTAAAGCGCTCGCCGCTACTCGGTGAGCATACCGACGAGGTGCTGCAGGAGCTCGGCTATGGAAAGGCGGAGATCGCTGCGCTTCGGGCCGGGAAAGTGATCTGACAGCCGCACATGTCCGCCTGACTGCGGTTACGGCAAAGGTCTATAAGGCAGCCCGGATGAGCCACGATAAGAGTGCAGTTCGAAAGGTCCTTGATCAGGCCAAGCTGGCCGGCCGCGCGACTCTGACGGCGCCCGAGGCCAGGCGCGTGTGCGAGGCCTACGCAATCACGGTGCCGAAAGAAGGCGTCGCGGCCAGCGCTGACGAGGCGGCCAAGCTTGCGTCCTCCATCGGCTACCCAGTCGTCATGAAAATAGTCTCGCCGGACATCCTGCATAAGACCGAAGCCGGCGGGGTGCTGGTTGGGGTCGCGTCAGCGGAGCAGGCAACACGGGCATTTGCGACGATCGTCGCCAACGCCCGGAAATACAATCCCAAGGCAGAGGTTCTTGGCGTTCAGGTGCAGCAAATGCTGGCGGGCGGGCAGGAGGTGATCATCGGCGCCGTCACCGACCCGGCATTCGGCAAACTGGTGGCTTTCGGACTCGGCGGCATTCTGGTCGAGGTGCTCAAGGACATCACATTCCGTCTTGCGCCGGCGACGCAGGAGGATGCTTTGTCAATGCTCGATGGCATCGCGGCGGCGGAGATTCTGCGCGGAGTGCGCGGCGCGAAGCCCGTAGACCGGGCAGCGCTGTCGCTGATGATCGAGCACGTATCAACCTTGGTGGCGGATTTTCCGGAAATCTCCGAATTGGACCTGAATCCGGTGTTCGCCACCGAACACGGTGCGACGGCCGCCGACGTGCGCATTGTTCTCGACTTCAGCCCGGCTCCTGCGCGCTACCGCCCGAGCCAGGAGCTGATCGTGCGCCAGATGAACCGCATCATGAAACCGGACGCCGTGGCGGTGATCGGCGCCTCGTCCGAGAGCGGGAAGATCGGCAACTCGGTCATGAAGAACCTGATCAACGGGGGCTACCAGGGTGCGATCTACCCGATTCACCCCACCGCCGACGCCATCATGGGCAAGAAGGCCTACAAGAGCGTCAAGGACGTGCCGGGTGAGATCGACGTGGCGGTGTTCGCGATACCAGCGAAGTTTGTCGCTCAAGTCCTGGTCGAGGTTGGCGAGAAGAAGATTTCCGGGGCAGTCCTCATTCCTTCCGGATTTGCCGAGACCGGCAACGTCGCCGGGCAAACGGAGCTGGTCGAGATTGGCCGCAAGTACGGGGTCCGGCTCATGGGGCCGAACATATACGGTTTCTACTACACGCCAAAGAACCTGTGCGCGACGTTCTGCACCGCCTACGACGTCAAGGGCAAGGCGGCGTTGTCATCGCAGTCGGGCGGCATCGGCATGGCGATCATCGGCTTCTCGCGTTCAGCAAAGATGGGCGTCTCGGCGATCGTCGGGCTCGGCAACAAATCAGACATCGACGAGGACGATCTGCTTACGTTCTTCGAGCAAGACGACAACACACAGATCATTGCACAGCACTGCGAGGATCTGAAAGATGGGCGCGCGTTCGCCGAGGTTGCGAAGCGCGTGTCAAAAAAGAAACCGGTCGTAGTGCTGAAGGCCGGCCGGACGGCAATGGGCGCGCGTGCGGCGAGCTCGCACACTGGAGCATTGGCCGGCAACGACAAGATCTACGAGGATGTGTTCAAGCAGTCCGGCGTCATTCGGGCGCGCTCGCTGCGCGACCTGCTCGAGTTTGCCCGCGGCATTCCGGTGCTGCCGACGCCCAAGGGCAACAACGTCGTGATCATCACCGGTGCCGGTGGCTCCGGAGTGCTGCTGTCGGACGCCTGTGTCGACAATGGCCTGTCGCTGATGGCGATGCCGCCAGACCTTGACGCCGCGTTTCGAAAGTTCATCCCGCCGTTTGGCGCTGCCGGAAACCCGGTCGACATCACGGGCGGCGAGCCGCCGACGACCTATCAGAATACGGTGCGACTGGGCCTGGAGGATTCGCGCATTCACGCGCTTATTCTCGGCTACTGGCACACCATCATCACACCGCCGATGGTGTTCGCCAAACTGATGGTCGAGGTCGTGCAGGAAATGCGCGCCAAGGGATTTGAAAAGCCCGTGGTCGCCTCGCTTGCGGGAGACGTGGAAGTGGAGGAAGCAGCGGAGTATCTCTACCAGCACGGAATTCCGGCCTATGCCTATTCCACCGAGATCCCGGTCGCGGTGCTCGGCGCGAAGTACCGCTGGGCGCGCGGCGCCGGACTCATACCGGCAGCGTGAGTAGCGGCGCGCACATCTACCAAGGCAGAGGGAAGGATCTTCAGGTCGCAGGTTTTCAGTTCAACCACACGTCGGAAGGGGGTCTCTATGTTTGGCACTAAAATGCTCAGATCGCTGGTCGCATTAGTCGCGGCCGTACTGGTCGTTTTCAGTTATTCGGGCCGAACCGTCGCGCAGACCACAGCCCCGGACGAGCAGGCGCGAATGCGCATTCTCCAGGAGCGGATCGATGCTCTCAGCAAAGAGCTCAAGGAGATGCAGCAGGAGCAGACGAAGACGACCAAAGTGGTCACCTCCATCGACAATGCGTTCAACACATTCATGAAGGGTTTTTTCGGCACGCTTGACGCGTCCCTCGACTACACGACCAAGGGCATGAACGGGATGGTGGCGTATCCCTATGCCTTGGCTCCTGGCGTCACGAGCCCCGCCGGCCCCTTCGTCATTACGGGAGGCGCCAAGGCGCCCCCGTTCGGGCGGGTTGGCTGGCTTGCAGCCATGTCCAGCAACGGGTCGAATATCGGCTATCGAGGCACCCATAAGATCGGTTCCTCGCAAGTGGACTTCATCTACCAGGTGTCGACCGCGTTCAACGTGAACGCCGCACCGGGTCTGCAGGACACGTGGACCAAATCCTCGAATACCGTCCAGGGGGCCATCGGGCTCGGCGACACCTATATCGGCTTCCAGAGCCATGACTGGGGCAAGTTGAAATTCGGCGAACTTTTCATGCCTTACAAGACCTCCACGGACCGGCTGAATCCCTTCGCGGGGCAACTGGGTAACTACAGCACCATCATGGGCAATACCGGGGGCGACAACCGCATCGAGTTCGGCACGCGGATGGATCACGTGATCATGTACAACTCGCCCACGTGGGGAGGCTTCAGCTTCGATGCCGCATACGCGCTCGGCCAGAACCCGGACCCCAACAGCAATCTCACATCATTGGGGTCCGTGGACTGCTCGGGCGGGAACAATCCAGGCAGCGGGAACTTGTTCCTGAACTGCGATGACGGCGGTTTCAATAACGCATTTAGCGGCGACCTGAAGTTCGAAACGGGCGGCCTTTATCTTGTGGCAGCCTACGAGATTCACACGCAGGTGAATCGCAGCAGCGACGGCGTCGGCTCAAACAACCCGTACTACGGCTACGTGTACGGTCTGGGCCCCAATAATCCGCTCAGCGCGCAGCTTCTCGACTGGTCGGATTTTCTTGCCTACGAGGCGGAAAATCCGGGAGAGGCACTTGCCGGTTCACCTGAATACAATACTGCCGTCGATGTGGCCAATGAATGGGCGATGAAGTTCGGTGTGCAGTACCACTTCGACTTCGGCCTGACGATCTCCTACATGTACGAAGACCTGCATCGCAGCGTTCCCCAGATCATGCAGTTTCAGAACGAGCGCCAGCGCACCGGCGACTGGCTCGCCGTCGAGTATGATCTGAATGGCGGTGCAGACCGGTTCGCTGCCGGTTGGGCGCATGCCGGCGCGTCGGTGGGCGATCCGGGTGGACAGCACAACTTCAACCCGAATGGGATCGGCGAGAACCAGGCGAACATGTACACGATCGCCTGGTGGCACAAGCTCGACAAGCAACTCACCTGGTATGTTGATGCCGCCGACACCGCGAACGACGGCGACGCTCATTACGACATTGGCGCCGGCGGCCATGGCATAAAGACGGACTGCCACGACGCCACCCATGCGCTGTTCATCGACTATAGCAGCGCCGGTCCCACGACCTGGGGAGGCTGCCATGAGATCGGCGTCTCGACGGGTCTCAGTTTCAGGTTCTGACGATGGGGCGTGGAGCGAGCTCGTGGGTGCGCGGCATGGTAGCGGCCAGGTAAGACTCGAGCGGCTGTTCCTGGCAGCAGCGGTCGGAGTGACCGCTCTGTCGGCGTGGCCGCTCGCACTGGCGCGGGCGCCGAGTGTTCAGCAAGGCAATGAACCGCCCCGCCAGGAAGTCGTCGTCACTGCGACCAGGCACGCGGACGCAACGGTCACCGCGAAGGTTGAGCAGGCCCTGCATGATGATCCGTACGTCTTTGCCGATCACATGAGCGTCGTGACGGACAATGGCATCGTGACGCTGCGGGGAATAGCGTTCGACGTAGGAGATCTGCGCCGGGCTCTAATGCTAGCGCGGCGGGTCGCGGGCGGGCGGCGGGTCGTCAATGAGGTCGAGCTGGTTGTGGACATCGAATGTCACGACTGAGGATCGCACATGGCGAGGGCTCGACGAGTCGATCGCTGCCGGTGTGGTATACATCATCGTGGTGAGAATAATTAGGAGGTAGTGATTGTGTCCCCAGTCATGAACCGCATGGCGTGCGCAGGGGTTGCGGCGGCGGTCCTATGCAGCGTGCTCGGGTGTGCGACCGGTCCTCCCAAGACCGAGGCTCAACGACAAGCCGACAGGGAAACCGCCGAGCGCGTCCAGACCGCGTTGGAATCGGACAAGCTGCTCTACGCCAAACATATCAGTGTGCGGGCCGACAATGGCGTGGTGCGTCTCAGCGGCTATGTCTGGGACCCACCGGACCTCGACGAGGCCGTGCGCACTGCCGAGATGGTCGAGGGCGTCTCCCGGGTCGTGAATGACCTGGAACTGCAGCGCAACGGGATCGATAACTCGGGCGTGGCGCGCTAGATCCGAGCGCCGGCGGCGGCGCAGTCTGCCCACCGATTGCCGTGCGGGCACGAATAGCATCTTCGAGGATTCCCGCTCAGCAGGTTCCACCACCTCGGGGTATTGTCGCCTGGCCAGCTTCTCGACCGGTTTCGATTACACATTGTAACCCGGTGCCGGTGGAAGACGTGTGATTCAGGAACTCGTTATGGTTCTGGTCCAACCAGGGGCATCGGGCAACGCGCGCGGTCCACGTAGGGTAACACTTGACGGTCATGTGTCGAGCGCCGTGCGCTGTGGCTGCTGCGACATGAGAGTCCTTGCTGGCATGACGCGAAGGAGCGAGCGCGCAAATACCTCAATCACCTCGTCGAGCAGGACCACCGCGCCATCAAGCAACGCTGTGCGTCGATGGCCGGCCTCAAGTCGTTCGCGACCGCGGCCATCACGATCGCCGGCATGAAACTGGCCCATCACTTTCGCAAAGGCAGTGCTCGACTGGTCATGGCCGGCGGCGCCATGCCTGGTCGTGGCAGGCCGCGTGGACCATGGCGCTCGCAACAATGACGCGGGGCGATCACGACGAAGTCTCACGGCGACCGAAATATCCCGCGATGCACCAGAGCCTCTACGAAGAGAAAGCGGATGCTTGTTAAAGAAACCCACCGTGTGGCCGCAAGGCACGTATGCGCCCGTATTCTTCAAACTGAACTGATCGTACTAAATGAACGGTCGCGCGCCGAGTGCGGGTCGACGACATTGCGTCGGGGCGGGGATTCGGCGTGACCTCGACACCCGACCAAATGGAGAGGCACGCTGGTCCGTGGAATCCCGGCATCTTGTCGCAGGTGCCGGCGGAACTGCGACACTTATCCACGGTCTTTCGGCCAGACAATGTGTTCACGACGGTCGCTGCAGCCGACGAGCTGCACGACTTGACCGGCCTGCCACCGGCTGAGCTGGTGACGTTTCGGCCGCAACGGCTCGTCCTCCACGAGCTGCTGATCCGCATCACGGCAGATTTCGCAGTGCCGGACGGCTCGCGCATCGAAGACCTTGGCATCAACTTCCGCGAGATCACGCGGCTCGTCCTGACGCGGTACATCGAGTCCGAGATGACGGCGATCGCTTCGGCGTTCGATCAGGTCAGGCGCCAGCTGACGGACGCAATCGATGTCACCCTCGCGGCTGTTACGTCCGGGCCCTTCCAGGGACGCGGCCATGACCGGCTCGCGCCACGGTCCCGGCTGCTCGCACGCTTTGCGCGTCCCCGTGCCGAGTCTCCGCCGGTCCTCGTCGATCAGGGCTGGGGCATTCAGCAGATCGCTGACAGCGAACGCCTAGCGAACGCGGCGGATGATCCACTGACACGCGCCGCCAACCGCGCGGTGGCCCGCGTCGCATCGGCGCTGTTCAGTCGCCACGGTCACGCATGGGGAACGCGCAGGCTGATCGCGGCCCTTGCTGCCGACATCGCGTGCAACGACTACGGCAGCGATGTGATCGGCCTGGCGATCGAGCCGCTGCTGTTGCACGCGGCGCGAACCGAGGGTTTCGAGACTCTGCGACGGCAGGAACGGCCGATCGTGATGAATACCAAAGGCCCTTCTGCCTCTGGCAAGAGCACATTGCGGCCGTTGCAGAGGAAACTCGCGGGCGACCTCGGCGTGAAATGGAGCGACTTCGCGCTGATCAGTCCGGACATTTGGCGCAAACAGCTGCTCGACTACGGCTCGCTTGGTTCAGCCTACAAATACGCCGGCGCATTCACCGCAGAGGAACTGCAGATCGTCGACCAGAAGCTGGACCGCTACATGGCGCGCAAGCACGAGCGCGGCGAGATGTCACATCTGCTTATCGACAGATTTCGCTTTGACAGCTTCGCCCCTGATTCGCACGAGGCCGGGAGCAATCTGCTGACGCGTTTCGGCCACACATTGTGGTTGTTCTTTCTGATTACTCCACCGGAATCGCTGGTGGAACGCGCCTGGAGCCGCGGCCTCGAGGTCGGTCGCTACAAGGCGGTCGACGATACGCTGGCGCACGGGGTAGAGGCCTACTCTGGCATGCCGGACATTTTCTTCACGTGGGTCTGCCGCGCGGACAAGATCGTCCACTTCGAGTTCCTCGACAATAGCGTGCAGCGCGGCGAGCGCCCGCGCACCGTGGCCTTTGGCACCAACGACGTGCTTAACGTGCTGGACGTCGGGCGGCTGTTGGACATCGAGCGCTATCGCCGCGTCAATGTCCAAGCCTGTGGTGCCGAGTTTCTGTACCCGGACCGGGCTCTGCTGGAGCCGGGGCACAACATGGGGTTTGTGCAGCGGTGCATCGGCCAGTTTCGCGAGGTCACGTTCGCCGACCAGGCGACCGGCCGCATCTACCTGCGAATTGTCTCTGGCAAGCCGGTCCTGGCCGACCGGGAAGCGCTGCAGCAAGCGACCGCGGATCCGGATACAGCTGCGGGTATTCGGGCAGTGGCACCTGCGGCGTTTAGTCTCGCGGCCCGGTCATCCGAGCGGTCATGGGATCTGCGCGAGTCGGGACTTGCGGATCGCGTCCTGACGCTCGGTCAATGGGGATCTGCCGCCGGGCCGTAGTCTGGCGCTCAACGACCTGCCCGTGTACCGGCCTGAGGCGCCGCCGCCTGAGTGCTACGCCGCCTGTCTTTCCTCGTTTGCCTCTCGCAGCAGTCGGCGCAGCACCTTGCCGACGTTGGACTTGGGCAATGGCTCCGTCCGGAACTCGACCAGCTTCGGGACTTTGTAGGCTGTCAGGCGAGCCCTGCAGTGCGCGAGAAGTGCCTCCGTCGAGAGACCGGGATCCTTTCTAACCACGACGAGTTTGACCGCCTCGCCCGACTTTTCATCAGGTATGCCGATTGCGGCGGCCTCAAGCACGCCGGGATGCAGCATGGCCACGTCCTCGACCTCGTTCGGGAACACCTTGAACCCTGACACGACGATCACGTCTTTCTTCCGGTCAGTCATCTTGACGTAGCCACGATCGTCCATGAACCCCAGGTCGCCACTGCGAAACCAGCCGTCCGCGGTGAACACCTTGGCGGTCTCGTCGGGCCGGTTCCAGTATCCCTTCATGACTTGTGGTCCGCGGATGCAGATCTCGCCAATCTGCCCGCCGGGCAGCTCGCGCCCGTCCTCGTCCAGAACGGCGACGTCCGTCGACGGGATCGGCAGTCCAAGCGCGCCAGTCCAGTCCTTGATGTTGAGGGGATTGGTAATTGCCACCGGCGACGTTTCCGTCAGGCCATAGCCCTCGACGATCGGTACACCTGTCAGCTGCTTCCAGCGCTCGGCAACCGCGCGCTGAACCGCCATTCCGCCGGCGGACGTGACCTTGAGCGCGGCCCACGCAATGTCACCGAACCCCGGCGCGTTCATCAGCGAATTGTACAGGGTGTTAACGCCGAAGATCACACTGAACCTGGTTCGCTTGAGTTCCTCGATGAATGCCGGCAAGTCGCGCGGGTTGGTGATCAGCACGGTCTGTTGCCCATTCCTGACCATGATGAGGTTCATCGTGAGGGCGTAGACGTGGTACAGAGGCAGAGGCAGCACGCCGGTCTCCTTCCCGTCGAGCAGGTCTCCGGCAATCCACGCCGCGGTCTGCTGTACGTTCGCAACCAAGTTGCCGTGGGAGAGAATTGCGCCTTTGGCGACGCCGGTGGTGCCGCCGGTGTACTGCAGGAATGCGACATCGTCGCGGCCTAGGCCGACGTCGGTCATCGTCTGGCCGCTGCCCATCTGCAGGGCCTGCCCGAAGCTGACGGCACCGCTGATATCCCACGGCGGCACCAGTCGCTTCACGTACTTCACGACGACGTTGGTCAGGATCGACTTGACCGCCGGGAACATGTCGCCGATCTGGGTGGTGATGACCGCCTTGACGTTGGTGTTCGGAATGACCTCCTGCAACGTTCGGACAAAATTCTCGAGTACCACGATGGCGGTGGCCCCGGAGTCCTTCAGCTGGTGCTCGAGTTCCCGTGCCGTATAGAGCGGATTGGTATTGACGACCGTCAAGCCTGCGCGGAGCGCGCCAAACAGCGCGACGGGGTATTGCAGCAGGTTGGGCATCATGATCGCGACGCGCTCGCCTTTCTGCAATCCGAGGCCTTTCTGCAGGTATGCCCCGAAATGGCGGCTCGTCTGCTCCAGATCCTTGTACGTCAGCACAACGCCCATGTTCTGGTACGCGGGTAGATCGCGGAACCGGTGGAAGCTCTTCTCCACCATGTCCTTCAGTGAGGAATAGGCGCGGACATCCGCCTCCGCAGCGATTCCCTTCGGGTATTCCTTCAGCCAGATCTTGTCCATGGCATCTCCGGGTGCGACTTCTGCGTTCGCGGCAGGGACCGGGCGGCCCGCGAGTCGACGCGCGGCAGTGATCCGCTCTAAGAGGCGCCGGGCTGCAGTCGCTGCAGGTGTCGGCCCGCAGCGCAGTCTCGGTCGATAGCGCCGCGTGCCGTGTTGCGACGCGGTAGCCATGCTCACGACTCTCGGCGACCCGCACGGTCCTTTCTAGAAATAATGAGTCATCCGACGGCAATCCGCATCCGCACAGTACCGTACGAACATCGCGCGGACCGGCCGTGCGCCGCTGGGTCAGCCAGCGACCGGACGAGGTGTGCAGTCATGACGGCGACCTTCGGGCGCTCGACCGAGCGATGCCAGAGGCTGGAGCGTGCGCTGCCGCCGCAATGTTCTTGATGTGCGGCCCGGTGACTCACGGCGGGGGCCGTGCCGGAGGCGAGCCTCGGCAGTCGCGGTGGAGCAGGACGTCCCGCGACCTGCAGCGGACTCAGCTGCCGACCGGCCGCACGAGGTAGCCGCCGGATTTCTCGTCCCGCTCGAGCTTCAGGAGCTTCTGCGCCTCAGCCTCCTCGAGCAGGCTGTTGAAGGAGCGAAAGCCATAGTAGCCCTCGTTGAATCCCGGCTTACGCCGCTTCAACGCCTGCTTCACCATCGAGCCCCAGATCCGCTCTTCCGCGCCGCGCTCGGCGACCAGCGCCTCCAGTGTCTCGAGTACCAGGTCGAAAGCCTCCTGCGTCTTGTCCTCCGGATGTTCCGGTGCGCGCTCGGCGTCCTTGTGTTCAGACTTCGTCCCCGCCGGTGGCCGCGCTGGAGGCCGCCGCTTCGCATGGCGCTTGGCGGCCTGTTCGCGCACGAGGTCGTCGTAGTAGATGAACTCGTCGCAGTTGTTGATCAACAGATCGGACGTCGAGCTCTTCACACCAACGCCTATTACGGTCTTGTTGTTCTCCCGCAGCTTGGACACGAGCGGCGAGAAGTCAGAGTCGCCGCTGATAATCACGAACGTATCAACATGCGACTTCGTGTAGCACAGATCCAGCGCATCGACCACCATGCGGATATCGGCAGAGTTCTTGCCCGACTGGCGGACGTGGGGAATTTCGATCAGCTCGAACGACGCCTGGTGCATCGGCGACTTGAAATCCTTGTAGCGTTCCCAGTCGCAGTACGCCTTCTTGACGACGATGCTGCCCTTGAGCAACAGGCGCTCGAGCACGCGACCGATGTCGAATGCCGAATACTTCGCGTCGCGAACGCCCAGCGCGACATTCTCGAAGTCGCAGAATACGGCGAGGTTGGGTGCGTCGGCTTGCGTGGCCATGGAGGATCCGTTGCGGAGGGGCATGGGAGAGGGAATCGCGGGGTTGCAGCGCGTGCGATTGTACCGGCCGCGGACCGGCGGCGCCGGCCCGGAGTCGGGGCGGGTTCGGCACTGTCGACCGCGCCGGCTGCTCGCGTGACGTGAAACTAGGGTGCGCGGTGGCGTGCTTCGGGAATCTTCGCGAGCGCCGCGCGAGTCCCCCGTACTGCGGCGTGCACTGCGGACGAGGTGCCCGCGACGACGCCCTCATTGGTCGCTTGCCAGACCGTGGCCCCTGATTTCACGTTGGTGATCGTCAGCAACAGCATGCCGCGTCGCTCACCTGCGCCCGTGCCGGCAAGCGGCCGATAGGTGCCATATGGGTCGCCGGGGCCCGTGCTGACGCGTGATTCGGCGACAGTATTTTCGCGATCCTCGCGCGGCACTCGCCCTTCCGGTACGAGCCTGTACTCAATCTTGAGGTCGGCCACCGTCGGATCGGCGAGGCGGTAGCCCTTGGCGCGGAGCGTTCGAGTAATCTCGTCCTCAACGGCTGCGCGCAAACGCTCGCTCTCGTGGCTATTCGCCGCCCCGATCGTCCCGGCGGGCGGTGCCACGATTGCGAAGCCGGATGCGGCGGCGATGGTGCCCGAGTCGGTCGATAGCAGGAGGGTCTCCGGTGCCGCGCAGGCACCAAGCAGAACGAGCACCGCGAGTAGCGCTGTGATCCGCATGGAATAGGGCTTTCCCGCGGGTACCGAAATGGGCGGCCGGATCGACGTTCGCATGCCCTCTCTCCTATCGACTGGACCGTTGCCCGGCACCCGCATGTCGCAAGAGAGGCCGTGGCTGCCGACGACTGGTCGTGGACGTGAGACGCACCGCCATGTGGGTCGTCCCGCAACGCCGCCGGTCGGTCGCAACGATTCGATATTGACGGAAAAGCGTCGTCAGCGCTCGGCCGATGGCCGGCTCGTTCGGAGTCCGGGTGCTGGACCCGCGTCGTTCGGCGTCCGGCCCGGAGCAATCGGAGCGCGCGGCATCGGGCGCGCCGAGCGTCGGTCGTACGTCGCGCCGCTTCGCCGTCTCACAAACCCTGCGCAGTGATCGGTCAGGTATCGTCGACGGTCGGACCCGGATTCGGTGTGGGCCAGGGGTCGCCGACGCGGCCGGTGAGGCGGCACCGACGGTTTCGGGTGAATGCCGACCTCGGGGCCGCCTATTGATTCAAGCGGTGGTGCAACGCGCGGCCCGCACTGGTCGCGCGCCGGCCTCAGGTCGCTCTCGCATGGCGCTGACGTCGGCGCCTAATGCCGGTGGCCGGCCGCGGTCCTCAGAGGATCACGAATGCGGCGGCGTGCCATCGTGATGGTGCGACTCCCACTTCGTGCGTCGCTCGGTCACCTGTGCGCGCTGCTCGGGCGTCAGCACGGCATAGACGTCGTGGACCGCACGGGTACGCAGCAGGGCGAGCTGACCCAGGGCTTTCCCCGCGGCGTCCGACAACGCCTTGGCACGCGCATCGTCGTACTGGGCGGAGGTCGGGAGCTCCCGCAATCCTTCGTGTGCCTTCCGCAGCGCTTTTGCCTGCTCTCTCAGGGCCGGCGCAGCCGCGTGGAGGATGGCGAACACCTTGTCCTGCTGCTCCTCGCTGAGCTTCAACCCCTTCAGAAACCGCGGGTGCAGGCCCCACTCGTGGCCGCCTCGGGCGAAATGTCTGGCGTGCTCACCGTCGTGCCCATGGCCGTGCGCCATCATCATGGGGCACCCGTGGCCGGGGCCATCGCGACCGGGGCCGCCGTCCATCGGCGCGTCCGCGAGGCCAACGAGCGGCCAGGCGAGCACAAGACTGGCTGCGAACAGCCGATGTCGAGTCGTCGAGCGGCGAAGATTCATCAGAAGACTCCTTGGGAGTTGGGTCGCAATGCCTCGCTCATGCCATTGGCGGCTGGGCGTAGTCTCGATCATTGCGCATTGCACCCTTAATGTTGCGTCGACGATGGCAAAGCTATGCAAAGGGAATCGTGGCGAGGCGCGAGCACTGGCAGAGGTCTACGATGTCATATTTATCAACAGCTTACGTGTATCGAGTGCCACGACCCTCCATGCAAGATCGAGCTTGAGTCGCGCGTTCAAGCGTTCGCTTGCAAATGGAAATTCGCCCCGGCGTGACAGCATGGGGCTGCAGTCACAGAAGCGCGCTTGGACGTGCCCTCGCCGGGACTCATAGAGCTCGGCGAGGTCTGCAGCCTGCGGTCGGCTGGCGCCGGTTACGTGTGGAACCGGACTAAGGCCCGCGCCGCTACTTCACGCTGTAATTACGGCCTTCGAGGCACGCCGCCTCGGCACGCCGGTATTCCTCGCGCTTGGCAACCACCGCATTCGCCGCGACGCCGCCCGATGCCTGCGTCGGGTCGAAACCGGTCTGGTCCGCTGCCCAGCGATGGCATTCGTACCGATCACGTGCCTGCTGGTCTGCCGACTGGCCGCCTTTGGGGTACATAAAGAGCTCAGTCAGCGTGGGAGCCTGTTGCGCCTCATTCGCGAGCCCTGTCGGGGGCGGTACCTGCTCATACTGGCCCACATTGCCGTTCCAAAGGTAATAGGCGTTGTCCGCGTAGTAATACGGGACGCCGTCCCACCAGTAGGTCGAGTAATACCAAGGCAGCGCGCCTAGGAACAGCCCGTATCCCAGCCATCCCCATCCCCAACCGCAGCAATAGCCGCCGCGCCAGCCACCCCAGCCACCGCGGCCGTGCCACCCGCGGTATGCGCCACCGCCGAAATGCGACCCACTCATATGGGCTCCGCCACCGCGGCCGCCCCCGCCAGCAGCTTGGCTTGCCACGGCGCTGCCGGACGTTGCGAGCGCGACCATGACGGCAATCAGCGGAATGATCCGGAGCATGTTTCGAGTCTTCATGGTGTCACCTCGAGTCTTGCTCTCAACCGGTCAGGCCTGCTTCGGAAGTCTACCTCCACGGCCCAGCGCCCGCCCGCTCTCTACACATCTTTTGACTTGGACCCAGGCCGGCAGTTCCGACGGTACCGTCCGGAGCCGACACTGCCGGAGCCGCGGATCGCCCGAAACCGCAATCGACCTTCGCATACGCGCAGACGCTGTGGCATTCCCCGTAGCGACGGCGGACAATTTCTAAAGTAAACGGTCGGCGGACGGGGCCGGTATACGGGACATAATGAAAATTAATGTCAAGCATCCTCTGAAGGCGAATGTCGCGGCTGCGTTCAAGGCCTGTACCGACGCCAAGAGCCTCGAAACGACGTACGACCGCCTCGGCGGCACCGATGTCAGAATCAAGCGGGAAGGTCGCGCGCCCAGCCTGCGGATCAGGATCGCTCGCAAGATGCCCTCCAATCCGCCGGCGGCGATCCGGCGGCTCGTGCCCGCCACGAACGAGGTGTCCCACACCGAAGAGTGGCGCGCGGACGGTGACGGGCACGTCGCCGACATCGTCGTCGACATCAGGGGCGTGCCGGTCCACATGAAGGGCACCAAGAGCCTGCGGCCCGAGAAGGGCGGCTGCGCGATCGAGTGGGAGTTCGATGTCACGAGTAGCGTGCCCTTGCTCGGCGGCATCCTTGCCGCGTTCGGCGCCGAGCAGCTCAGAGGCAATCTCGAGGACGAGTACCGGATCCTGAAGTCCCTGCTCTGACCGGGAGCGCAATCGTTACAGGGGATCTCGACGCTCTATGCCAAAACTGTCAGCAGTCGATCTCGCCTTCTTCCTCCTCGAGACTGACGCTCGGCCGATGAACGTCGGCTCGCTGACCGTGCTCGCGCCCCCGGCCGGTGCGCAGCGGACATTTGCCGATAGCGTGCTGAAAGGCATGCTGAAACGCCCAGTCGGCCCGCCGTTCAATTTTCGCCTGGAGCGCGGCCCGCTCGCGTTCCTCCCGCAGCTCGAGCTCGACGAGTCGGTCGATCCCGCGACCCAGGTCCACCGGGTGGGGCTCAAGCGCGGCGCCGGTCTTGCGGAACTGTTCGACAGGGTCTGCGAGCTGCACGTGAAGCGCCTGCCGCGTGATGAGCCGCTGTGGCAGATGTACCTGTTCGAAGGGCTCGAGCGCGGTCGTATCGCGCTCTACTTCAAGACCCACCACGGCATCATCGACGGCATCGGCTTCATCAAGGCGTGGTCCGCAACGGTCACGACCTCACCTCGGCAAAGACGGCCGCGCGCAGTGTGGGAGGGAATTCCCGGGGCGACTGACGCGCGCCGCGAGGACAAGGCGCTTCCGGAGATGATTGCGGACGCGCTCGGCGACATGCGCGGCGCCGCGCGCACCGCCAACGACGTCGCGCGGCTGATCCTGCAGGAAGTCATGCGCGGTGCCGGGCTCGGTCGGGGTCTGGCGCTGCCGTTCGTGTCCACGCCAGCGGCGTTCAAGGCGCCGCCGTCGTCGGGCCGCACGCTCGGGCACTGCGTATTGCCGCTGCCGCACCTGCGCCAGATCGGCGGCGCGAACGGCGCCACCGTCAACGATGTACTGCTGACCGTGCTCGACATGGCGATGCGTCATTACCTCGAGGCCCGCGGCGGAGCGCCCGACACGCCGCTGGTGGCCGACATGCCGGTGGCGCTCAACAAGGCAGGCAGTACCGGCAATCAAATCACCATCCTCCAGCTGCCCCTCGGCGGGGCAGCGCACCGACCCGCAGAGCGCCTCGCCGCGATCATGCGCGAGACACACGATGTGAAGGAACAGGTCCGGGCGCTGTCGGAGGAGTCGCTGATGGCGTACACGATCCTCGTGCACGCCGCCGCTAGCGCGATCGAGGCGCTGCACTTGAGCCAGCTGCCGATGCTCGCCAATGCCGTCATCTCGAACGCCTACGGCCTGGACGAGCGAAGGTACCTGATGGGGGCCGAGGTGGAACTGGCCCTGCCGGTGTCGGTCGTGGCGCATCACCAGACGCTCAATATCACGGCGACCACGTACGTCGACGAGCTCCACGTCACCTTCATCGCCGTCCGGGAGGCGCTGCCCGACATCCAGGCGTTGGCAGACGCGACAGTGAAGGCACTTGCGGAGCTCGAAGCCGATCTCAGCGGATCGCGCAAGCGGCCGGGCCGGAAGGACCGGCGAGGCCGAAGTTCCCGCGGCCCCGGAGTGGCGGTCCCATCACCGCGCGCCAAGGCTGCGAGCCGACCGGCCAAACCATAGGCCGGCCTCGAGGCTCCCAGCGGCCAAGTCGAGCCGCGCTGGCGAGGACACTCCGCGCCGGCACCGGCGTTACGCCGCATACAGCCGCGGAAGCGGGCCCCGCCCGTCAGGGCGCACTTGCAAGTGATCGCCCCGCAGCCGCCGATTGCGTGGCATCCGGCCCAACCTCCGGCGTCAACACCAATGAAATCCCGGCCAGGGACGAGGCGGGCTTCAGGCAAGCGCCGCGAGAAATGCCGCGATCGCGGCATTCACGGCCGCCGGCTCCTCGATCGTCGCACTGTGTCCCGCCCCGGGGATCACCGAGAGCTTTGATCCAGGAATGCGCGCCTGCATGCGTTCGGCTTTCGCCGGTACGGTTGCCACGTCCTGGTCGCCGACGATGACGAGCGTCGGCCGCGCGATCCGATCGATCTGGTCGTAGACGCCCTGGCGCTCCACGACGCCGGCGACGGCCCGGGCGATGCCGACACGGTCGTTGGCGATGAGACGTTGCCGCCAGGCAGCGCGCAATGCAGCCCGGGCCGGATCCTGCAGGAACTTCGCGCCGAACATGATTTTCATCACCGGGCTCGCGATGAGCGAGTAGCCGAGCCACCTGCCGATGTGGCTGAGCCGCCGGTAGCGCCCGACGTTCTCGGCCAGCTCGGCGTCCGCGGAGGTGTCGAGCAGCACCAGCGAGCGGATCAGCGCCGGGTACCGGATCGCGAGGCGCATGCCGACGAAGCCGCCCATCGAGAGCCCGAGGAAATGGCACGGTGCGGCGCTGAGTCCTTCGATCAGGCCGGCCGCATCTGCCGCCAGTGTGTCCATGTCGTACCCGCCAGCCGTGACCTCGCTCTGGCCCTGGCCGCGAAAATCAAACGTGATGCAGCGGAAGCGGTCCTTGAACGCCGCGACCTGGTCGTCGAACATGCGGCCGCTCCACAGCAGGCCGTGCGCGAACACCATGGTGGATTGGCCGGCACCATGCTGCTCGTAGTAAATCTTCGCCCCGTTCAGCGTGAGGTACGGCATCGCTGCATCCCCCGGCGGCCGCCATCCGGCCGCTGTCGCTCCCGATTCGCGGTGACTCGCAGATCCGCCCGCCCGGCGAGCGCGGCCGGCACCCCCTGCTCACACCTCGCCCCGGCGCGCGAACCGCACAATATGCTCGGCCGCCCGGAACGCGAGTGCCTGGATCGTCATCGTCGGCTGGCCACGACCGCTAGTGACCAGGCTGCTGCCGTCGCACACGAACAGGTTACGGATGTCGTGGGTCCGATGATAGCGATCGACGACCGATCGCGCGGGATCATTGCCCATGCGGCACGTGCCAAGCAGATGTGCCGCACTGGAGGACTCTGCGGCCGGCTGCCGCCAGATCGACGTGGCGCCGGCGGCGTCGAGGATTTCGACCGCGCGATCCTGCAGCCACGCGGCGAATTTCAGGTCGTCCGAATGGTCCTTGTACGTACACCGGATCGCGGGCATACCCCACGCGTCCTTCACCTCCGGGTCGAGCGAGATGCTGTTCGCCTCGACGGGAAGCGACGTCGAATGGCCGCCCGCCATCATCGTGCGCGGGAAGGTGCGCAAGTGATCCTTGTACGCCTTGCCCCAGCTCACGCCCGCGGGACCGTCCAGCGACCAGATGATCGGATTCGGCCCGATCCGCGCGTCGATGCCGCCACCGCCATAGAAACCACGCTTCGGGTCGGCTTCGTAGAAGTCATGCACGACCCGCGTGGCCTGGACACTCTTGTATTCGTTGAGTTCGTGCTCGAACACGCCGAACGTGCTGGCGCCCTGGTTGAACATGAGGTGCTTGCCCACGAGACCGCTCGAATTGGCGAGGCCCTGCGGAAACTGCGCGTTCGCGGACATCAGCAGCAGGCGCGGCGACTCGGCGCCGTTCGCGCACAGCACCACAGCCTTGGCCGCCTGAAAGTTCTCGCCCCTGTCCCGGTCGAAATAGTGCACGCCGGTGACCCGATTGCGAGCGTTGGTCGCGACGCGGAACACGTAGCTCTCGATACGCACCTCGCAGCGACCCGTCGCTTCGGCCTCCGGGATCATCGTATAGAGCGTCGACGATTTCGCCCGCACCTCGCACCCGTAGCCCATGCAGAAGCCGCAGTGAACGCATGCGGCGCGTCCCCGATACGGCACGGATGCGATCGCAAGCGGTGCCGGGAACGGGTGCAGGCCGAGCTTGCGCGCTCCGCGCTCGAGCAGAACGCCGGATGACTTCACCGGCATCGGCGGCATCGGGTAGGGCTTCGATCGGCGCGGCTCGTTCGGATGCGCCCCGGCGAGGCCCGAAACGCCGATCTCCCAATCCACCTTCGTGTAGTAGGGCTCGAGCTCGTCATAGCTAATCGGCCAGTCCTCGAGTGCGGCGCCGGGGACGCCGCCGAGCAGGCTGCGCTCCTGGAAGTCGACGGGGTGCAGCCGCCAGAAATTCGCAGTGAAGTGCACGCTGCTGCCGCCGACCATGCGCGCGTACAACAGCGCGTTGATGCCGCCGGGATCAGGCTTCTTCGCAGCGTCGGCCGGTGTCTTGCGAAACGTCTGCGGGCTCACGACGGGATCGGTCGTGATCCCATTGGCGAGCCAGTACTTGAGCTCGTCGTGCTCGAAATCCTGCGGCCGGTAGCGGGGACCCTGCTCCATCACGACGACGTCGAATCCCGCACGCGAAAGCTCGCGCGCCATCACCCCGCCCGCCGCGCCGGAGCCGACGATGACAAAGTCCACCGCCTCGGAGTTCCGGTAGGTCCTCCTCAAGCGCCCTCTCCTGGCAGCTTGAATCCCGGGTAATCACGATCGTAGTACCCGAACGGTGGGGCGAACGCGTGCTGATCGTCGAAGCCGATCAGGCGCCAACCGATGCCGTCGCGGTTTCCGCCGTACCGCGGCAGGGCGAACAGGCCGATCAGCGTGAGTGCGCGGACGGTCTGGAAGAACTCGCTCTTCTCGACGGCAGCGAGGAACGCGAGCTGCGTCGTTGGATCGGCCGCCGCGAACGATGTGTCCGCGTGCGTCGCCGCGAACCTCAGCTGGAAATCGCGCAGGCCCGTGCGGAAGACCTCGCCCGCTGGAGCGAGCCAGGTCCGCAGCGAGCGGTCCATGAAGTAGAGCGCGCCGGCCTCGCGCGCACCGGGCGAGTCATCCGTCGGAATGATCTGTGCCGCGATCGCCTCGACGTCGCGTGCTTCGTCCGCGGCGAGGAAGCCGAGCGCCGTCGCCCCGCCCGTGGCGACTGCGGCGGCCGCGGCAACGGCATGCGTGTGTGCCGCCGCGATCGCCGGCCAGTGCGCCGCAGCCCACATCAGCCCGAATGCGCTGCCGGCACCGCCCAGAAACTCGCGCCGCGTCCCGGCTGGGTGTGTCATCGCTTTACCCTGCGCCCACAGGCGCTCCCGCAAACTCGGCAACGCGCAGCCATCCGCCCGAAACCACGCTGGGCCCGGCACGCGCGGACGCCCGCATCCGGCGTGTGCGCGACGTTCAGGACGAATCCCGCGTGACGATCCCCTCGAGCTGGATCAATGGTACGCGCGGATGCCGCGTAGGTCACGCCACGTGTCGTGCGGGAGCAGCGAATCGTCGTTGATCGGTTTGGACACACGCGGCACACTGCAAGCGGGGAGACCATCACGGCAAATATGCGCGACGAATCGGCAGCGATCGCTTGCTTGCGCCGTGCATGCCGGCACCGCACTCACGGCGGGCGCAGCAAGCGCGCGCTCACGGCGTACCCGATCGCGAGCCTCGCCGTGCTGTGCAGCGCGGGAGCTGGCGCTGAGCCGCCGAGCGATGCGCATAGCCCGGCCAGCGATCAATCGCCAGTGGTCGTGAGCGCGACCCGGGTCCCGCAGTCGAGCCAGGACATACCGGTGGCGATTGATCGGGTCGAAGCGCGCCAGATTCGCGAGGGACAGCTGCAGGTGAATCTGTCCGAATCGCTCGGCGAGGTGCCCGGCGCCTCGGTGCAGAACCGCCAGAACTACGCGCAGGACCTGCAGATATCGATCCGCGGCTTCGGCGCGCGCTCGAGTTTCGGAGTGCGCGGTGTGCGTCTTTATGCGGATGGGATACCCGGGACCATGCCCGATGGCCAGGGGCAGTTTTCGCAGTTCGACCTCGGCTCGGCGGATCACATCGAGGTACTGCGCGGGCCGTTCTCGGCGCTGTACGGCAACTCCTCGGGGGGCGTCATCGCAATCTTTACGCGTGATGGCCCGGCTGGCTCCGAGATCGATGCCGAGGCTGCGGGCGGCAGCCTCGGGACACACCGCTATGCGCTGACCGATGCGGGCAGTCTGTCGAACGTGAATTATCTTGTAGATGTCGCCCACTTCGACACGGACGGATATCGTGACCACAGCGCCGCACAGCGCAACAATCTCAACGCCAAGGTACGCATTGACCTCGGCGACGACGCAAGGTTGACACTATTGGCCAATGCGGTGCAGACACCCTTCGTACAGGATCCGCTCGGGCTGACCGAGGCCCAGCTGGTCGACCCGACGCAGGCTGGCATCAACGCCGCGCTCTATAACACCCGCAAGTCCCTCGATCAGGAACAGGTCGGCGTCGAATATGATCGCGGCCTGGGTGGAGGCTTCGACCTGTCAGCGATGGTGTACGGCGGCCATCGGGCAACGACTCAGTATCAGGCCATTCCAAAATCCACCGAGGCCCCGCCGACCAACCCTGGCGGAGTCATCGATCTCGGACGCGCCTTCGGCGGTACCGACCTGCATGTGACGCATGAAGGGTCAGTCGGCGGGACTGCACTGCGGCTGACAGCAGGTGTCAGCTACGACGATTTGGACGAAGACCGCAAGGGGTACCTGAACTACGTCGGTACGATGCTGGGCGTAGAAGGTGCGCTGCGTCGCGACGAGACCAATCGGGTGTTCGACCTCGATGAGTACCTCGAGGCGCAGTGGGATCCGAGCGAGCGCTGGCGGTTGCTGGCCGGAGTGCGTCACAGCGTGGTGGACGTGACCTCCGATGACCATCTGGCGGTCGTCGGCGGGCCCGCGAACACCGGAGTGCGCTACACGGCCGCCAATCCGGTCGCGGGTCTCACCTACCGCATGTCGCCCGACGTATCGACCTACGTCGCTTATGGACGCGGCTTTGAGACCCCGACGCTTAACGATCTCGCGTATCGCTCAGTCGATGGCAATCCGCCAGGCCTGAACCTTGGTTTGCTTCCGGCCCGCAGCAACAACTACGAACTTGGCATCAAGACCATCGGTCCACGGCTGTCGCTCGATCTGGCGGGCTTCTATATCATCACCCGCGACGAACTGGCTGTGCAACAGAACAGTGACGGCCGGGCCGTCTATCAGAACATCGGAGCGACCGAACGGCGCGGCGCCGAGGTCGGCCTGAACGGGGTGCTGACTGATGTGTTCAGCGCGCGGCTTGCATACACGTGGTTGCGCGCCGTCGTCGCCCAGCCCTACACCACTTGCCCAGTGCTGCCGTGCCTGCCAATCCAGGTCCCGGCTGGCAATCGACTGCCCGCCGTTCCGGAGAATTCAGTGTACGCCGCGCTCGCCTGGCGTCCGGTGACATGGGGACTCGCGGCCACGCTGGAGGTCGTTGGCCGTGCCCGAATCTTTGCGAACGACACTAACACCCAGGCGGCCGCCGGATACTGGATCGAGAACCTGCACGTGGGCTTCGAACAGACCGGCAGCAGCTGGCGTTTCAGCGAATTTGCACGCATCGACAACCTCGCCAATCGCCGCTACGTCGATTCCGTCATCGTCAACGAAAGCAACGGGCGGTATTTCGAACCGGAGCCTGGGCGGGCGTTCTACCTGATGCTCAACGCGGCGCACAGATAGACGCTCGGACGGGAGCATCGGTCCCGTGCGCGTGGCGTCCCGGGCGCTCAGCTGCGTGACTGACCGATGAACTTGTCGACGAACGGCGCCAGCATGTCGATCGGAAGCGGGAACACGATCGTCGTGTTCTTGTCGGCACCAATCACGGTCAGGGTCTCCAGATAACGCAGCTGGATCGCTTTCGGCTCGCGCGCGAGGACCGTCGCCGCCTCGAGGAGCTTCTGCGACGCCTGTAGCTCACCCTCGGCATGGATGACCTTTGCGCGCCGCTCGCGCTCTGCCTCCGCCTGCCGGGCGATCGCACGGATCATCGTTTCGCTGATATCGACGTTCTTGATCTCGACGTTTGATACCTTGATGCCCCACGAGTCCGTCTGGCTGTCAAGTGCCTGCTGAATTTCCACGTTGAGCCGCTCGCGCTCCGCCAGCAGGTGATCCAGGTCGTGCTTGCCGAGCACGGCCCGGAGCGTCGTCTGCGCCAACTGGCTCGTGGCAGTGAAGAAGTCCTCGACCTGGATGATGGCCCGACCGCCGTCGACGACCCGGAAATATACGACCGCGCTGACCTTGACCGAGACGTTATCCCGGGTGATCACGTCCTGGCTCGGCACTTCAAGCACGACGGTTCGCAGGCTCACACGTACCAGTTGCTGGACCCAGGGCACGAGGAGTACCAGCCCTGGCCCGCGCACACCGGAGAATCGCCCGAGCGTAAACACGACGCCTCGGTCGTACTCCCTGAGGATGCGGACCGCCAACGGCAGGAGCAGCAGCACGAATACGATTGCTGCGATCCACAGATAGTCGAGAGTCATGGTTGGTGTCTCCTATGGCAGGAGTGGATCCGGATCGAGCCCCGACGTCACCGTCACGAGCATGCAGGCCTGCCAGCGTGCCGCGCAAATCCCGGCTCACGGCAACTCCAAGGCACGCCGGGTCGAACGCCCGTGGCGCTGCGGAGCGCTATCGCTTGCCCTTTCGCGGCTCCTTCTTGTCGGCTTCCGGCTTCTTGTAGTCGCCGATAATACTCTTGACGGGACACACGCTGAATGCGGGGCACTTCTGGCAGCCGGCGACGAGCGCGATCGGACACAGCGTCATGTTGCATCTCCCAGGCAGGCGGCAATCGCACCGGTTCCTTGTATCAGATTTGGAACGCAGTTGCGTCCGTGACGACCGGTGGTGGTTAGGCGGCTTCCCGGCGGCGATTTCGCGGGCCGGCGTGGGCGGACGTATCGATTGCACCTGTCCAAGCGCCCGATCCGGGACACCCGGGCATTACGCCCCTGCGACTGTTTGGAGTTCCAGAGGAAGCGTCGGCAGCTGTTAAGAATGGATTAAGCGGACGGCGGGGAGCGGTGCGCGCTGTCATCGATTCGCAGGCTTCTGCGTTACACTACAGACATCAGGAATTTAGGAGTTCCCGTGACTCACTATCGCTGGTTGAAACCCGTCGTCGCCGCGGGCCTGGGTCTGACGCTCGCCCTGTCGCTCGGTGCATGTGTCGTTGAGCCGGCGCGCGTCTCATTCGCGACCCCCCTCGTCGTGACCGAGCCACCGGCGCCGGTGGTGGAAACCGTCGGTGTCGCGCCGGTGGCGGGTTATGTCTGGCTCGGCGGCTACTGGAACTGGGTTGGTGGGCGCCACGTCTGGGTGGGGGGCCACTGGGCCCCACCGCGTCCCGGCTATCGCTGGGCGCCACACGAATGGGTGCGCGTGAACGGCGGCTGGCGGCTGCGCGAGGGCCGCTGGGTGCGACGCTGAGCGCCTGAACCCGGGCCGGGGGCGGTCGCCCTCGGCGCGCGGGTGCGCGACGCTGTCGTAACACCCGATCCGGCTCATCGGCGCGATCTCGCGGCGTCGACTGTGACGCAATGAATCGGTGTCCGAGGCGATTCAGGATGCCGCGACCACATTGCCGCGCCACGATCGTCACCGTCCGTAGATCGTGATCGGGCAGCGTCGCTAAGCAGCATCGGCGCCTGCTCGGCTCTCAACTGATCTTCCGCCACTGCCGGCAATTCCTGATTGCCATCCAGCCCCGCGCGACGGCAACATTTTCGTCGTGCCGCAGGCCTGATGCCGGGCCGTTCCCACCCTTATCCCGAGAAGCGCACGATGGCCCGCAGACAGACAGGCAACAGCCGGACGGCGCTTATCACCGGCGCATCCGCGGGCATTGGCGAGGCACTCGCTCACCGTTTCGCCCGGGGGGGCTACAACCTCGTACTGGTTGCGCGCGGCGCAGGCAAACTCCGAGTCCTGGCTCAGGCGCTATCCGCGACCCACGGCATCAGGGCCTGGGTTAACCCGGCCGACCTCACCCAACCGAATACCGCCCGCAAGCTTGCCGCCGCGATGAGGCGGGCCAGGCGGCCGATCGACGTACTCGTCAACAACGCGGGCGTGCTGGAGTTCGGCAGTTTCATCGAGATGCCCGCCGAGCGGCACGGGCAAATGATCGACCTCAACGTCGCCGGCCTGACGGCGATGCTGGCACATTTTGTGCCACCGATGGTCGCACGCGGCGAAGGGCGCGTGCTCAACGTCGCCTCGGTCGCGGCATTCGAGCCCGTGCCGTCGCTGGCGACCTATGCCGCCACCAAAGCTTACGTACTGTCGCTGACTGAATCCCTGTCCGAGGAGCTCAGGGGCACCGGTGTCACGGTGACCGCGCTGTGCCCGGGCATCACTGCAACGAACATGGTGAGTGCGGCGAAGAAGGCGCACCAGGAGCTCGCCAGGCTGCCGGATTTCGTGGTTGGCACTGCCGAGGCCGTGGCCGAAGATGGCTACGCCGCTTGCCTCAGCGGCGAGGTGATTCGGGTTCCCGGAGTGCTGAACCAGGCGGCCATTCTGGCCACGCGCGCCACCCCGAAGTGGTTGTTCAGGCGCCTCAGCGGCGCGGTGGTTCGCAGTATGCGATGACCATCGGAGGGATCCCGCTCAAGCGCCCGAGATATTTCTGGTCATCGCCCGAGGCCAGAAACGTCTGCGTTCCGATCGTCAGGCCGACCCGGTTCGCACCAACCGGCCGTCGACGCGCCGGTGCTGCTGGCGCACTCGAGGTGAGAAATTGTCGGCTGTTGCAATCGAGCGCACGCGACGGTGGTCGGATGGAGCACAAGCAAGGCTCGATGCCCCGTCAACTCGCATACGTCGGATCTGTCCTGTCGAGCAGTCGCTTCAGATCGGCGAAATGCGCGAAGGCCATGCCCTGGTAATCATCCCAGCCACGGGCCGTCGTTTCGGCGAGCATGTCCGACATGACGTTCAGCTTTTGCCCGGTCGAATATGCCAGCACGAGCGTCCGGGAGGCACGTTCGAGGAAGTAGAGATCCTCGAAAGCCTCGGCGACCGTCCTGGCGGTCACAAGTACACCGTGATTGCCCATCAACATGTGGCGCTTGGTACCCAGCACGCGAACCAGCCGGTCACCTTCGGCGCGGTCATCGGCAATGCCGCCGAATGCGCGGTCGATCGCGATCCGGTTGAAGAACCGCGCGGTGCACTGATCAATCGGCTTCAGGTCCGGATCGGCCAACGCTGCAAGTGCGGTGGCGTAGGGCGGATGAATGTGGAGCACACAGCGGGCCGTCGGCACCGCCGCGTGGATCCGGCCGTGGATGCACCAGGCGGACGGATCGGGCGCGTCCGGGCGCTGCATCGTGTCCGCGTCCTCGCTGTCCACCAGCAGCAGGTCGCTCGCTCTGATGAGCGAATAGTGCTTCCAGCGGGGATTTAACAGGAACTTCGTCCCGTCAGTTGATACGGCGAGACTGAAGTGGTTGCCGACCGACTCATGCCATTGCATATCCGCGGCAAGGCGGAACGCGGCAGCGAGGTCGACGCGCAGCTGCCATAAGCCCGCATCCGGCACGCTGCTACTGTTAAGGTCTGCTGGATTGCTCATCGGATCTGTGTCGGCGCCCGTCCACCGTGACGGCCGAATGCTGGACCCCGGGGCGATCCATTCGCCGGTCTGAGGCCCGCCGCAGGATGTACGTCCGGATCATTCAGTCGGGGGGCATATGCGGAAACAGTCGCCAGGCGCCGACGGCTTCCAGCCACGGCTGCGAGGGATAGTCGGTGATGGTCAATCCGCCATCCACGACCAGTGTCTGCCCGGTTACGAAGCTCGCCTCTGACGAGGCGAGAAAGACGACCGCGCGCGCGATCTCGTCCGGGGTTCCCATCCGGCCGAACAGCGAGGCGGCGCGATCCACCTCGTCGTGTCCACCGGTCACCTCGGTAGCGATCCAGCCGGGTGAGACGCCGTTGGAGCGGATGCGATACGGCGCCCCCTGCACCGCCAGTGAGCGCGTCAGTGCTTCCACCGCCGCCTTCGCGATGCCGTAGGTTCCCCAGGTGCCATGCAAGGCGGCGGTCGAGGAGATGTTGACGATCGATCCACCGCCGCCCGCGCGTAACACCGGCAGGGCATGGGCTGAAACGTGGTAGGCGGCATCGAGATTATTGCGCATCAGTTTGCGCAGGCGCTCGCCCGGCCCGTCCTCCGCACGGATGTCCGAGCGCCGCGCACCGGCTCCGGCATTGTTGACGACGACGTCGATGCGACCGAAGCGCACCGCGACGGCGGCGACGAGCTCCGCCGCTTGCCGCTCGTCGCCCAGGTCAGCGGCGATGAAGGCCGCCTCGGCTCCGGCCGCCTCCAGTTCCGCCAGCACACGCGCCCCTTTCGCCGGGTCGCGGCCGGTGATGGCCACCCGGGCACCCTCGGCAGCGGCGCGCAGAGCGATCGCCCGGCCGATGCCCGAGTTGCCGCCCGTCACCAACGTGACCTTGCCGCGGAGCTTCATGAGACTGGTCCAGGCGCCGTCACGGCGCCGCGGAGCGCGTGTCGATTGGAGCTAAACACATCAGTTCCTCCTGGCTACGACGCCGATGGCGGGAATGCCGTATGGGCGCGGGCATCATCCACGATCGACCTGACGCCTGGGCGCGATGCGCCGGCGCTAGCGAGTCCGCGGCCGCGCTCGCTTGTCGAGATACGCGCGCCAGGGAGTCCAGTAATACCTTGACCAGCCCTCCGATACGCCAGCGAAATCGGTGTCGGCGACATTCACGTGGGTCAGCTCGATACGGCCGCCGCCGGGATCGCGCCAGAACGTCAGGATTAAGGTTGAGTCTAGATCGCGCTTGGCGAATTTGGTCGACCGCCACGACTGGACGATCAGGCGGTTGGGCACCACCTGCAGGATGGTTCCAGTCAGCGCGCCTCCGAAGGCCTCGAAGCGCGCTCCCGCGCGCCCAGCAATCTTCACGGGCGCCCCGGTGAAGGCGGCGTGCTCGCGGGGATCGAGGTACATCGAGTACAAGCGCGCAGGCGGGCGCGGCAGGACCGTGGCAAGCGTGACGGTACGTGGCATGGCTCGGACCTCAGGCGGTGGCGGTGACTGCTGGTCGAGGCCTTCGGCGACTGCCGTTATACCAAGAAGCAGATTGGCGGTGTCTGACGTGATTGCGGCGAGGCACGTCGGACGCCGGGGAGCGCACGCGCCCGATGACCGTCACCGGCGGCCGGCCTCAAGGTCCGCAAGGTCCCGAACCAGCGCGATAAGGCTCGCGGGATCGTGCGCGGGTCTCGCCGGGGGCACCGTCTGTGCGAGGACCGCGGCGCCGCGGGCCACCGGCTCGTATTGGGCATAGCGCAACAGAGGATTCAGCCACAGCACCGCCCGGCACGACCGCCTCAGTCGCTCCGCCGCCAGACGCAGTTCCTCCGGATCGCCGCGTTCCAGCCCGTCGGTCAGCAGCAACACTATGGTGCGCGAGCCGAGCACGCGTGAGCCGAACTCCCGATTGAGCCGCGTGAGCGCGGCGCCGATCCGCGTGCCGCTGTCCCAGTCCGGAACGGTGGCGCCAATGCGCGCGAGGCACTCGTCGACGTCGATGGTCCGCAGCAGCAACGTCAGGCGGGTGAGACGCGTCGCAAACGCGAACAGCTCGACCGACCGGTCCCGGCCCGCGAGCGCGTGCGCGAGCTGCAGAAATGCGCGCGCGTACGCGCTCATGGAACCCGAGACGTCGCAGACGAGCACGAGGCGCAGCGGCGATTCGCGACGCGCACGCCAGGCGAGTCCTGCCGTATCCGGCGATCGCGCGAACTCGCGAAGCGTACGGCGTGCATCAATCACGCGCGGTCGCGTGCTCGACCGCCAGCGCCGTACCGGCCGACGCCACCAGCGGACCGCTCGGCGGATCAGGTCCTGTACTGCGCGGGCCTCGATCACCGACATCTGCTCGAAGTCCCGATGGCGGAGAGTCTCCATGTCAGAGGCCGCGATTGCTTCGAGCACCGGGCTGGTTCCCTCGGCCGGCCGCGAGGCAGGCTCCCGGGAGAGCGCGGCAGCGAGCCGCCGGTGCGGCGACCTGATCGCCGGCGGGGCCGGGACCGCAAGGCTGGGGTCGGCATCCGACGGCGGGTTCATGAAGACGGCCGTGAACGCGGCGTCGAACAGCGCGCGGTCCTCATTGCGGCGCAGCAGCGCCGTGGCCAGCGCCTCGGCGAGGTCCTGACGACGCGTGACGCCCACTGCCTCGGCCGCGCTCGTCGCGAGCAATGTCTCGCCGGTCCCGACCGCGACGCCTGCGCGCCTGAGAACGCTCGTCAACGTCACGACGCGGCCGGTCAGCGATCCGGACAACCGCGTCACGGCCTCAGCCTCCGGCGGCGTGCGCCGCTCTCGACTCGGTGATCTCGGCGAGGATCCGCTCGGTGCAGGAGCCGCGCCCGCGTTCGAGATCCTCCTGGTGTTTGAGCAGTGCGCCGAGCGTCAACTCGGTCGAGGTCGCCGTGAGTTCGCGAACGCCAAGTGCCGTCAAGGCGCGCATCCAGTCGAGCGATTCAGCAACGCCGGGCGCCTTGTAGAGCTCCTCAGCGCGAAGCCTTTGCACGAACGCGACGACTTGATTCGCGAGTCGCAGATCGATGCCCGGAAGCCGGGCCTGCAGGATATCGAGTTCGGTCGCGGCGTCCGGATAACCAATCCAGTGATACAGGCAGCGCCGCTTCAGCGCATCGTGCAGCTCGCGCGTCCGGTTTGAGGTCAAGATCACGATCGGCGGCTCCACGGCGCGGATCGTGCCGAGTTCGGGGATCGTGACCTGGAAGTCCGACAGGATCTCGAGCAGGAACGCCTCGAACGGCTCGTCTGCCCGGTCAATTTCGTCGATCAACAGCACGGGCGCGCCGGCAGCGTGCGGCTGAAGCGCCTGCAGCAGCGGCCGGTGTATCAGAAATCGCGGATCGAACACGGTTGCAGACAGCGCTTCCCGCGAGCGTTCACCCGACGCCTCCGCTATGCGGATCTCTAGCAGCTGGCGCAGATAGTTCCACTCATACAGGGCGCCGGCCGCATCCAACCCCTCATAGCATTGCAGGCGGATCAGGTCTCGGCCGAGCACCTCCGCGAGCGTCCGCGCGACCTCGGTTTTGCCGACACCGGACTGGCCCTCGAGCAGCAGAGGACGCTGGAGTCTGAGCGCCAGGAACACCGATACGGCGAGTTCGCGCGTCGCCACATAGCGGCCGGCCCGCAGGCGCTCGAGAGTCGCGTCGACCGACTGCGGCAGCGGCGTCAAAGAAGGCTCAGCGTCCGGCGGCTGCCACCGCGCGGCGTGCCATGACGCAGACGAGGTGGGCCCGATACGCGGCGCTCGCGTGAATGTCGTGATTGAGGTCGGTGGCGGGCACCGCGAGACCATCGAGCGATTCGGGAGCGAAGTGCTTACTGAGCGCCGCCTCGAACGCCGGCATCCGGAATACGCACACACCCGCACCGGTCACGGCGACGCGGACTTCGCCGCCAAAATCCGCGACCAACACGCCGACCAGCGCATAGCGCGACGCCGGGCTCGGGAACTTTGCGTAACCGGCCCGCTTCGGTATTCTGAACTCGATTGCCTTGATGAGCTCCCCGGCTGCGAGCGCAGTTGAGAACATCCCGGTGAAGAAACTGCCTGCGGGGATGGCGCGCCGATCCGTGTGAACGACCGCATCGAGCCCGAGCACCGCCGCCGGACAGTCCGCCGCCGGGTCATTGCTCGCGACCGATCCGCCGAGCGTGCCGCAGTTCCGGACCTGCCGGTCGCCAATGCCGGCCGCCAGCGTTGCGAGCGCCGGAATGGCGCCGCGGACATCGGCGGAGGCGGCGATATCGGCATAGCGTGTCATTGCCCCGACTGTGAGCCGATCGCCACTCTTCTTGATCCCGCGCAACGCGGCGAGCCCGGAAAGATCGATGACGTCGGCTGGCTGGGCGAGACGCAGCTTCATGGTCGGCAGCAGCGTCATGCCACCCGCCAGGGCACGGCCATCGGGGCTCGTCTTCAGTCTCTGAACCGCATCGGCCAGCGACGTCGCTTTCACGTAGTTGAAGGTTCGCATGGTTCGTCCTCGAGTCAGGCGCTACGACGGGCACGAGCCGCCTCGATCGCGCTCCACACCGCGTGCGGCGTCGCCGGCATCGGAATGTCTGTCACGCCGAGCGGTGTGAGTGCATCGAGCACGGCGTTGATCACCGCCGGCGGCGCGCCGATGGCCCCTGCCTCGCCGCAGCCCTTGACCCCCAGCACGTTGTGCGTGCACGGCGTGCACTCCGTCATCACCTGAAAGCTCGGGACGTCATCGGCTCGCGGCATCGCATAGTCGGTGTAGGAGCCGGTGAGGAGCTGTCCCGAATCGTCGTACACACAATTCTCCAGCAGCGCCTGGCCAATGCCCTGGACGAGCCCGCCATGGACCTGCCCCTCGACGATCATCGGGTTGACGACGTTCCCAAAATCGTCGGACGCGCTGAAGCGAACGATCTCGACGACGCCGGTCTCCGGGTCGACCTCGACCTCGCACACGTGGCAACCCGATGGGAATGTAAAGTTCTTGGGATCGTAGAACGCCGTCTCCTCGAGCCCGGGCTCGACCGTCTCAAGCGGATAGTTGTGCGGCACGTAGGCCGCAAATGCGATCTCGCCGAACGCTTTCGCCCGGTCTGTGCCGCGCACGACATAGCGGCCCCCCGCGAACTCGATGTCCTCGACCGAGGCCTCGAGCAGGTGCGCTGCGATACGCCGCCCCTTGTCGATGACCTTCTGCGTCGCATTCACAATCGCCGTGCCGCCCACCGCCAGCGATCGCGACCCGTAGGTGCCCATGCCGAACGGGATCTTGCCGGTGTCCCCGTGGACGATCTCGATATTCTCCATCGGGATGCCGAGCAGGTCGGCCACGACCTGCGCGAACGTCGTCTCGTGCCCCTGGCCGTGGCTGTGCGAGCCCGTCAGCACGGTCACGGAGCCGGTCGGGTTGACGCGGATGGTTGCCGCCTCAAAGAGCCCCGCGCGCGCTCCCAGTGCACCGGCGACGTTGGACGGGGCGATCCCGCAGGCCTCGATGTAGGTACTGAGGCCGATGCCCCGCAGCTTGCCGTGCTTTTTCGCTGCGGCGCGGCGGGCCGGGAATCCGGCGTAGTCCGCGAGCTTCAGCCCACTGTCCAGCGTCGCGTGATAGTTGCCGCAGTCGTAATTCAGCAGCACCGGCGTCTGGTACGGAAACGCACTCACCGGAATGAAATTGCGCCGACGCAGCTCGGCCGGATCCATCTTAAGCTGCCGGGCGGCCTGATCGACGATCCGCTCGACGACGAAGGTCGCCTCCGGCCGGCCGGCGCCGCGGTAGGCATCGACCGGGGCGGTGTTGGTGAACACGCCCTTGACGTTGCAGAAAATCGCCGGTGTCTTGTACGTGCCGGCGAGCAACGTGCCATACAGATAAGTGGGAACCGCGGGCGCGAAAGTCGACAGATACGCCCCCAGGTTCGCGACGGTATGCACCTTGAGCGCGACGAAGTTGGCGTCCTTGTCGAGCGCCAGCTCGACGTGGGTATGGTGATCGCGCCCCTGCGCGTCCGACAGGAAGGCCTCACTGCGCGAGGCGGTCCACTTGACGGGGCGGCCGAGCTTGCGCGCGGCCCACAGCACGATCACGTCCTCCGCGTAGGGGTAGATCTTCGATCCGAAGCCGCCGCCAACGTCCGGAGCGATGACGCGCAGCTTGTGCTCGGGAATCCCGAACACAAACGCTCCCAGCAGGAGCCGGATCACGTGCGGGTTCTGGCTCGCGGTGATCAACGTGTTCTCGCCGGTCGCCGCATCGTAATCGCCGATGCAGCAGCGCGGCTCCAGGGCGTTGGCGATCAGGCGGTTGTTGTGCAGGTCGAGCTTGACTACGTGGGCGGCGCCGCGGAACGCTTTGTCGACCGCCGCGGCATCGCCGAGGCCCCAGTCGAAGCACAGGTTTCCAGGCGCCTGGTCATGTACGGCGGTCGCGCCCCGCTCGAGCGCCGCTTGCCCGTCAACGACGGCGGGGAGTTCCTGGTAATCGACCTCGACGAGCTCGGCCGCCGCGAGCGCCTGCTCGATGGTTTCGGCGACCACAACCGCCACCTGATCGCCGACGTACCGGACCCGTTCCGCCTGGAGTGCCGCGTGGGGAGGCTCCGCCTGGGGGCTGCCGTCCTGGTTCTTGACCGCCCAGCCACACGGTAGGCCGCCAATCTTGTCGGCCGCGAGATCGGCCCCGGTGTAGATGGCGAGCACGCCCGGCGCCGACCGCGCTGCCTGCGTGGCGACGGACTTGATTCGGGCATGAGCCACGGTTGCCCGGACGATGGCCGTGTGGAGCATGTGGCGCCGAGACAGGTCATCGGTGTACTGGCCGCGACCGGTGATGAACCGGAGGTCCTCGGTGCGCTTGACAGCCTTGCCGATGAACCGGATCTTGGTGTCAGCCATGGGCCTTCTCCGTGGCCGCGCGCCCCTGCGTCGTCCGTGCACAGGCAAGGACGGCTGCGACGATGTTGTGGTAACCGGTGCAGCGGCAGATGTTGCCGTCGAGCCCGGCGCGGACTTCCTCCTCGGTCGGGTCGGGATTGCGCTCTAGGAGCTCGACCGCACTCATGATCATTCCGGGAGTGCAGAACCCACACTGCAATGCATGATGCTCGCGGAACGCTGCCTGCATCGGGTGCAGGGCCGTTGCGGACCCCAGCCCCTCGATCGTCGTGACCTCGGCGCCCGCAGCCTGGACGGCGAGCATCGTGCAGCTCTTGACCGAGCGGCCGTCGACGTGCACGACGCAGGCGCCGCACTGGCTCGTGTCGCACCCCACGTGCGTGCCTGTAAGCCCGAGGTTCGTGCGCAGCGCGTCGACCAGCAGGGTCTCGGGCTCGACGTCGACGTGAACGGCCCGGCCGTTCACACGAAAATCAATCGGCATAGCCATGGCCCCCTCCAACCGCACCGACCCGTCGGCCGCGGATAACTATAACGTGGACGCCAAGTGGGCAGACGTCATCAGGACCAGATGGCAAGCCAGGCGGCGAGGGCAGCGAGCGCCGCGAGCACGAGCAGGACCCACCCGACCGGTAATCGGTGCCCCGGCGGTGCCTCGAGAGCAGCCCCCAAGGACGGCGCGGCCGGAAACTGGGCCGCGAACTTCGAGAAGAACTCGTCGGCCAGCTTGCGCGTTGCACCATCGAGCAGGCGGGCACCGACCTGTGCCAGCTTGCCGCCGAGCTTGAGCTCTGCGACGTACCGCAGTGTCGTCGTACCGTCGGTTTCCTCGAGCGTGACCCGGGTTTCGCCGCGCCCGAAGCCGGCCGCGCTCTTGCCTTCGCCGACGAGCGTATAGGCCCGCGGCGCGTCGAGGTCCTTGAGCTCAATCCGGGTCGCGAACGGCGCCTTGACGGGGCCCAGCTGTGCCGCGACCGTCGCTTCAATGACCGTCTCGGACACTCTATGGAGCGACTGGCACCCCGGGATACAGACGCGCAGCACATCTAGGTCATTCAAGGCCCGCCAAACGGCCTCTCGGGCTGCAAGCAGCCGATGTTCGCCTTGGATTTGCACGCTGTAGCGGATTATACGGATGCCCAAGCGACTGCATGCAGCGGTGCCTCGGCCGGGCTCGGGCCGACAGGACTGCGGATATGCGCGGGTCCGCGGCTCTCGAGCCCCGCACACGGCTCGAGGCCGCCCCGGTCGGAGAAGCGCTGTACTCCGTGGCCCAGAGCACCGTCGACCGGGAGATGCAATGCACGGCCCCAACCCTTTGGCCGGTCAGGCGACACGCTCGGCGCGCGGTGGGTCTCGCACGTCCTGCGCGAGCATCCTCGGAGTCCCCGCGCGGTGTCTGAGCCGGGTCCGCAATACCCCTGATTGTCCGGCGGGGGATCACACGTCAGGTTGTGCGATGCACGCCGCCCGCTTGGCGGCGGTTCAGTCTGTGGAGTGGATCGATGGCAGAACCGGGCCGTCCGTCGAAGTTCGAGATCGTCACTCGCGAGGACTTCTCTAACGTCACGTTTTTGCTGGAGATTTGCCACCCGATGATGGCGAAGGCAGCGAAAGCAGGCCAGTTCGTCATGGTGATGGAGCACGAGCAAGGCGAGCGCATTCCGCTGACGATCGCCGACTACGACCGCCGGAAGGGCACGATCACGCTCGTCATCCAGGCTGTCGGCAAGACGACTCGCGAGATGCAGCGAACGTGCCAGCGAGGCGTGTCCCTGCGTGCGATGGTCGGTCCGATGGGTATCCCGAGCCACATAGGCCACGCCAAGAAGGTCCTGTGCGTGGGCGGCGGCCTGGGCGTTGCGCCGATCTATCCGCAGGCCCGCGCCCACAAGGAAAGTGGCGCCTACGTGATCGGCGTGGTCGGCTTTCGCAGCAGGGAGCTAATGTTCTGGGAGCAGAAGTTCCGCGCGTGCTGCGACGAACTAATCGTCTGCACCGACGACGGCTCCGCCGGGATCAAGGGACTTGTCACCGAGGGCATCAGGCAGGCCATCGGGCGGCACCCGGACATCAACGAGTGCGTGGCGATTGGGCCGCCGATCATGATGAAGGGCTGCGCGGAGGCTACGCGGCCTTTCGGCATCAGGACCGTCGTGAGCCTGAATCCCGTGATGGTCGACGGCACGGGCATGTGCGGCGGCTGCCGCGTCAAGGTCGGTGAGCGCGTGCTGTTCGCATGCGTGGACGGACCGGACTTCGACGGCCACCAGGTCGACTTCGAGGACCTGATGTTCCGGCTCAAGCGCTACAACGCGAGCGAACATGCAGCGGTGGCGCGATTCGAGGACAGTTGCCGCATGCGCGCCGCAGTGCCCGACGCCTCGGCTGGCCTGCCGAACGCGGCACAGTGAGCGGTGAGCGCGTGGCCCCGAAGAAGAAAACGATCCGGACGATCCCGCAGCAGCGCACACCGGCCCGCGAGAGGGACCCGAAGGTTCGCGCGACGAACTTCGAGGAGGTCAACTGCGGCTACCGGCCCGAGGATGCCCTGCGCGAGGCTGAACGCTGCCTGCTCTGCCCGGACCAGCCGTGCGTCAGGGGCTGCCCGGTCAGTATCGACATCCCGGGTTTCATCCAGAGGATCAGCGCGAAGAACTATCGCGGTGCCTACGACGTCATCACCGACACCAATCTGCTGCCTGCGGTATGTGGCCGCGTGTGCCCGCAGGAGTCGCAGTGCGAAGGGGTGTGCACGGTGGGCGAGTCGCTGGAGCCGGTCGCGATCGGCCGGCTCGAGCGCTTCATCGGCGACATGGCGATCACCGAAGGCTGGGCGAATATCCCGTATATCGAGCCCAGCGGCTTTAAGGTGGGCATCGTAGGCTCAGGCCCAGCGGGCATGGCGTGTGCGGCCGATATGGCCAAGGCCGGCTGTGAGGTCACGGTGTTCGAGGCCTTTCACGAGGCCGGCGGCGTCCTGAAGTACGGTATCCCGGATTTCCGGCTGCCGAACTCGGTCGTCGACGCCGAGATCGACAAGCTCGTGCGCCTCGGCATCACGTTCGAGTGCAACACGCTCGTCGGGCGGCTGTTCACGATCGAGCAGATGGTCGGCGAGATGGGTTTTCACGCGGTGTTCATCGGCACCGGCGCCGGCTACCCGAGCTTCATGGGCATTCCCGGTGAATCGCTCAACGGCGTGCTGTCGGCAAACGAGCTACTGACGCGCTGTAACCTTATGCACGCGCGCGAGTTCCCGAACTACGACACCCCACTGCAGCCGGGCAGGCAGGTGGCGGTGATCGGCGCCGGCAACACGGCCATGGACGCCATGCGGGTGTGCCTGCGTCTCGGCGCGGAAAAGGTGCACTGCATCTATCGGCGGTCGGCAGCCGAGGCGCCGGCGCGCGCCGAGGAGATTCACCACGCCGCCGAGGAGGGCATCGAGTTTCACTGGCTCACGAGCCCGGCCGAGATCCTCGACGACGGCAAGCGTGGCGTGCGCGGTCTGAAGTGCGTGCAAATGGAACTCCGCGAGGCCGACGCGTCTGGACGGCCGCGCCCGGTACCGGTGCCGGGCAGCGAGTTCGAGTTCGAGGCTGACATGGTCGTGTTCGCCATCGGCACCAACGCCAATCCGATCATCGGCCAGACCTCGAAGCTCGCGCTCGACCGCCGCGGCTACATCGCCGCCGACGACACCCTCGCGACATCGATCGCCGGAGTGTTCGCGGGCGGCGACATCGTGACCGGCGCCGCAACCGTCATCGAGGCGATGGGTGCCGGAAGGCGGGCCGCGCGCAGCATGAAGGCCTACCTCGGCCTGCGCGACACTGATGTCGTCTACCGCGACGACCCAGGCGGGATCCGGCCCAAGCTGTTCGGCATCGACCTCGAGGAGCACGATTTCGCCCTCGTGCGGCTGCCGCGCTCGACCGGCGACACCAGCGCCGAGCCACCGGCCGACGCCTGACCAGGCGCGGAAATCACACCATGAATGCGACCCTTGCACAGCAAGTCCCGGTGCTCCAGTCCGAGCGCAGTCCTGCGCGCGCGCCAAAGCACGTCGTGACGCTCCGGGAGCACATCATCGAGGTGATCAGCGACTCCGGTGAGGGCGCGCAACGCTGCGGCCAGTCGCTCGGCGCAATCGCGGCCAAGACGGGCAACGGCGTCTGGAACGTCGAGATCATACCGGCAGAGATCCAGCCGCCCGCGCGCAGCGTGGCAGGGGCGAGCGGCAACCGCATCCGCATTGGCTCGGGCCGCGTCACCAACGGCGGCGATGAGACCGATCTGGTCGTCGCGTTCAACGAGCAGGTGCTGCTGGGCCGCGTGCGCGACGGCGAGCTCAAGCCAGGCTGCAGCATCCTGCTCGAGGGAATGTGGCGCGAGCACCGCGACCCGAAGGTCGCCACGATGTATGCCGAGACGGTCGACCAGCTCAAAGCGGACGGCTACCGGGTCTACGAGGTCCCGATGGAGCGCGAGTGCCTGCAGATCATCGCGGACGCGCGCCGGGGCAAGAATATGTGGGTGCTCGGCATGCTCTGCAGCATCTACAGCCTGGACCTGGAGCTCGGTCGAGAGCAGGTCGCCGTTGCGCTGCGCAAGAAGGACGCAACGGTCATCGCGACCAACCAGGCGCTGCTCGAGGCTGGCTGGGCGTGGGCGGAGGAGAACCTCGATCTGAAATATCGCATTCCCGCGACCCGCGCGACGGAGCCGCAGGTGGTGGTGACGGGCAACACCGCGCTCGCCCTCGGCGTGCTGGCCTCGGGCATGGACATCTGCGCGATGTACCCGATCACGCCGGCTACCTCCGTCTCCCATTACCTGAGCGACGTATTCGAGCGGGTCGGCGGGCTCGTGCACCAGGCGGAGGACGAGATCGCGGCCTGCACGTTTGCGCTCGGCGCCTCCTACTCGGGCCGATGCGCGGTCACGGTCACGTCCGGTCCCGGCTACTCGCTCAAGCAAGAAGCGATCGGGCTCGCGGTGATGGCCGAGGTCCCGATGGTCATCATCAACGTGCAGCGCGGCGGGCCGAGCACCGGGCAGCCAACCAAGGCCGAGCAGGGCGACCTGTTGACCGCCTGTTTCGGCAGTCACGGGGACGCGCCGAAGGTTGTCATGGCCGTGAGCGGCATCGAGGACTGCTTCTACGCAGTCATCACCGCGCGCAAGATCGCCGAGACGTTCAACATGGTCGTGGTCGTGCTGTCCGACGCGAGCCTCGCGAGCGCACAGCAGCCCATCCCCCGACCCGTGTTCAGCGACGACTGGCTTGCACCGCCCCTCGATCAGAGCGCCGTGCCAGCTGGGCTGCAACCCTACGACTGGGACGCGGTGACTGGGCTCAGCCAGCGGTTCGTGCCCGGCCAGCCGGGCGGCATGCACACGCTGACCGGGCTCGCGCACGACCGCGGCAGCCGGGTCGCGTACGATCCGAGCAACAACGAGGACGGCCTGAGGTATCGCAGCCTCAAGCTCGCGACCCTGCAGAAGACGCTCGCGACGCCACCGGTTTTCGGCGGCGAGGACGGCGATCTGCTGCTCATCGGCTGGGGGAGCACCAAGGGCGCGATCGAGGAGGCAGTGGAGCGGCTGCGCGCGGAAGGCCTGCTCGTGTCCTCGCTGCACATGACGTTCCTGCAGCCGATGCCGTCAGGCATCCACGACATCCTAAAACGCTTCCGCCGCGTAATGACGGTCGAAAGCAACTGGTCCGACCGACCGCAGGACGAGATCATCGACGCAGACAACCGGCGCTACTCGGCCCTGGCCTGGATGCTGCGCGCCCGCCATCTCGTCGACATCGACTGCTGGAGCGAGGTGCGTGGCCGGCCGCTGAAGCCCGCTACGATCATTGAGGCGGTCCGCGCCAAGCTCGCGTCCGAACCGGGAGCGAATCCATGACCAGCACTGCCCCCCATTGTCTGGTGCGGATGTACGACGAGCATCACCAGCTCGAGGACTATCAGGGCGGCGTGCCGCGCTGGTGCAACGGCTGCGGTGACAACGCCATCCTCGCCGCCGTGCAGCGGCTGTGCCGCGACGAGGACCTCGCGCCCGAGCGCACGGTGTTCGTCTCCGGCATCGGCTGCTCGAGCCGCCTGCCGCACTACATGAAAACCTACGGTTTTCACGGCATCCACGGCCGGGCACTACCCGTTGCCGAGGGCATCAAGATGGCGCGTCCGGAGCTGGATGTGTTCGTGAACACCGGCGACGGCGATTGCTGCAGCATCGGCGCGGCGCACTGGATCCACGCGATCCGCTACAACATGAACCTGACCATGCTGCTGCATGACAACCATATCTATGGTCTGACGAAGAAACAGGTATCGCCGACCTCGCCGATCGGCACGCGCAGCAACACGACCCCACGCGGTGCGTATCTCGGCGCGCTCAATCCGCTGACCGTGACGCTCGGCGTTCAGAATGTCTCGTTCGTTGCACAGGCCGTCGACTGGATACCGGAAGTGCTGTACCAGATCGTATCGGCGGCCTTCCACCACAAGGGGTTCTCGTTTGTCCGCATCATCCAGCGCTGCCCCGAGTTCCTGCCCAACATGTTCGAGCCCTGGCTGCACGACCCGCAGAAGACGCTGCTGCTAGCGCACGACGATGGCATCCGGCCGAGCGCGGAATTGTCGCGGATCTACACGCACCAGCAGCAGCACGACCCGTCCGACATCGACCGCGCCCGGGAGATCGCCTCGCAGGAGGACCCGATCCCGGTCGGCATCCTGTACCGCAATCCCGCCGTGCCATGCTACGAGGACGTGCGCCGCGCGGGACTGGTGCGGACCCCGCAGACGATCCGCGCCGGCCTCGAGGCCGAGTTCGACAAGTTCACCGTCTGGCCGCAGGAGCGGGCCGCGCCGGCGGCCTGCTGACTGCCTGCGCATCCGCACCACAGCAACCACACGGCAGCGTCAGGCGATAGCGACCGACCACATGGACCAGGCCCTGCAGCAGCAATCGGTGTTCCACCTCACCGGCAAGAGACCGGTGACTGGCCTCGACCCGGTCGACGGGCTCGGATTGCGGCCGGCGCTGCTCGGTCGGTACCGGGACCTGACGAAGCTGCGCTACGACTTCCCGGTCGTGCTCGTGGACGGCGCGCCGGACGGCTGCGTCCGGTCCCTGTCGGAGCTCATCGACACACTGCTGCGGGCGATCGCGCGACCCGGGATCGAGGGCGAAGGGCTACGCAAGCATGTGCTGCGGGTCGAGCGCGAGATCCGCCGGATTCTTGCATCGGGTGCGAGCGGTCCACTGTCCTCGCTGTGGGACCAGGCGGTCGCACGACTCGCGAGCCAGCCGGAATTCGCACTCGCCGAGTACCTGCAGCACGCGCGGACCGAGCTGCCCGTTGATGGCGAACTCGCCGATTGCGACGAGGACCTGCCGGCGCGGCTCCTGACACACGCCTGGCACACGGTGCATGACCTCAAGTGCCGCAGCCGGCGGGCGCAGATCGATGCGCTGATCGTCAAACTCACGGACATCCTGCGCGCCGACTTCCTGCGGTCCGATGCGGGCTGCCGCCCGGAGAGCCTCAAAGCCTCACTCGGACCTCGACACCACGAGCTTTTTGACTTCGAGGCGATGTCCGGGCTGCTGCGGCACTCCGCCGGCGGCACGCGGCTGCCGGATGCGCGGCGCAGGCGCATCGAGTGGGCGCTGTCGGCGCTGCGGTCGCAGCGCTTCTTCGGCAGGCCGGGCGCTGCCGCGACGCCGCAGGCGACTGCGGACGGCTGGGGCTTCGCGTTCGACCATGCAAACGGGGCGATCGAGGCATTCCGGCAGCGACTGCCGGCGATGGTCGAGCTCGTGAAGGCGATGTCGCTCGCCGCGCTCGAGGCCGCGGGCCGCTACGAGGAGTCAAACCACGACGCGTTCTTCGACGCTTTCGATGAGCGCGCCCTCGGCCCGCAGGACCTCGCCCTTTTCCCCAGTTATCTGGTGCGCCTGACTGCCGGGCGTGGCGGAGCAGCCGTACAGCTCGCGCTGATGGAGCTGCTGTCGTCGGGCATACCGGTCAAGGTACTGGTGCAGGTCGACGATATCTTCGAGGATTCGGGCCCTGGCGAAGGTCACTTCGCCTTTGGCGTACGCAGCGTGCAGCTCGCGAGCACGGCCGTCGGCCTGAACGACTGTTTCGTACTGCAGTCGACCAGCTCCAACCTGTTTCAGCTGCGAGGCTCGATCGAGCGTGGCATGTCCTACCCCGGCGCCACGTTGTTCAGCGTGTTCTCGGGAGCGGCAGCGCGTGCCGGACAGTTGCCCTGCTACCTCGTGTCCGCCGCCGCACTGCAATCGCGCGCGTTCCCGGCGTTCATCTACGATCCCGCGGCCGGCTCCGATCTCGCCGACGGGTTCTCGCTCGAGGGCAATCCGCAGCCTGAGGTCGACTGGCCGGTGGCGTCGCTGCAGTTCGCAGACGCGATGCTGCAGCGGGTGGTCGAGCCGGTGGCATTCACGCTTGCAGACTTCGTAGCCTGCGATACTCGCTACGCAGGGCATTTCGCGCGCGTACCGCACGCGGCGTGGAGCCCGAACATGGTCCCCGTGGCGGAATGGCTGGCGCAACTGCCGGCGGCAGACAGCGACCGCATTCCGTACCTGCTGGCGATCGACGCCGAGGACATCCTGCAACGGGTGATCGCGGACGACAAGGTGATTCAAGCGTCGCGCCGGTGTCGCGAGACTTGGCACAGACTGCAGGAGCTCGGCGGCGTCCACAGCTCGCACGCGCAGCGCTTGCTCGCGCGCGAGAAGGCCGTCTGGGAGGCGGGCAAGCGCAAGGAAATCGACGCCATTCGCGCGACCACTGCCCCGACCTCGCCGGCGAGCTCAGCTGCCGCCGAGGCGAGCATCGTCGCGACCGAGGCGCCGCGTAGCGACAGTGCGCCGCCGGCAGTGGCGGAGCGGTCGAAGGACGAGGCCTGGATCGAAACGATCCGTTGTTCGACCTGCAATGAGTGCACGCAGATCAACGACCGAATGTTCTCGTACAACGACAACAAACAGGCCTACATCAAGGACCTCGGCGCGGGCACCTACCGGCAGCTGGTCGAGGCCGCCGAGACCTGCCAGCTGTCGATCATCCACCCTGGCAAACCGCGCGATCCCAACGAGCCGGGGCTCGCGGAGCTGCTCGAGCGTGCGCAGCCGTTTCTGTAGGCGCGGACCGAAAGCCGAACGTGGTCAGCGCGAGTCGTGGGCGGGACGCGGCGTCGCTGGACCCGGCGGCGCCGTGATCTGCACACGAGAAGTCATCAGAACGACGACATACGGATTCCACGTCGAAAGCAGGTAATAGAGATCGAGGTCCCCGTCACCTACCTGGCGAAGGTGTGTCACCGTCCAGCGCTCCACCAGATACGGAGCGTAGGCTCCGCCGTGCACTGCCTCGGGATTCCTTTGGCCCTTGCCAATCACGGGTCCCGCCAGCCCGTCGCCCGGTTTGATCCCGGGATCATGAATGAACGTTCCCAGCGCGCCGTCGCGGCGCGCATTGAAGAGCACTTGAGCACTGCTCCACGGGCCCCAGGGTGTCGTGGCATAGGAAAACATGATCCCTGCCGACGCCGGTGGCCGGCTGTCGTAGGTCATCAGCCACAACGTCAGTTCCGGGCACCAGATCACCGATACATCGCCGAGGGTCCCGTTGGTGATGACAGGTGTCGCCGCCGATTCGTGCGGGTCCCAGCGCGGAGTGCCGGCTGAATCCAATCCGGCGAAATAGCGGACACCGTGCCCGCTTTCAAACTGCGAGGCCGGTACGATCGACAGGTAGGCGTCGCTGTGCCGGTAGTGGCCGGTGCCCCACATCAGCACGAAAGGTCCGTCGGGCGGAAGGCCGGGAATCGGACCAGGCTGGGTATGCAGCGACATCTTGAGGAATTTTCCATCCGGACGCTGCGATATCGTGCGCAACGGCTGAAATCCCGTCGGCGTTAGCACGGGCCCGACGCGGGTCAGCACCGAACGATCTGTCTCCCAGTCCTCCGAATGGTTGGTGTTTACCACCACATACATCTGATCGTTGAGGCTGATCCCCGCCGTCGGCACCTCGAACGCGCCCATGGAAATACCGGGCGGCTAAACGGTCAGGTACAGAGCTGGGCTTTGCGTCAGGAAGTCGAGCCGCACGCCGTGCTCCGGATTCGTTGCGTCGTGAGCGGCATCGACCGCTGCGATGGAATCGAGTGCGCCGCCGCGAGCGCCGACCGTGTCGCCGAACAGAAAGTAGATCTTTCCCCGGTGCTCGAAGGAGTAACCAAGGTCGGTGCCCACGAGATGGTAGCGCGACTCGGTACGGCTGAGCGTCGGCTGGCGCGTCTGCTTGTCGAACTCTCCGATCAATTGATTGATCTTGTGGGTTGAACCGGGCACATAGGTGAGTGTCGATCGGTCTATCGTGGTTTGCCCGTCGCCTCCGCTGCCTGACATGCCCCGTCCGCGCGACTGGCCGGTGCCGGGTTGCGAGCCGTTGCGGGTCTGCGCGGACTGGCCGAATTGCGGGTCAGCCGATCGGCACGCATCGACCAGCTGCGGATCGATCGATGGCAAGGGTCTGCTTGCCCCGGTGGGTTGCGCCGCCGCCCGCATGATTGGTTCGATGCAATCCCGCTGCAATCCGTTGCCGGACTGGGCCGCGCCTTGCACGAAGCCCGCGCCTTCACACAATTGCCGGATCACCGCGCACGCGTGCAGTGACTGGTCTGGTTGATCGATTGGGGCAGCTGACGCCGCATCGAGCAGCGTGGCGGGCGGGTTCGGCTCCGATTGAGCCTGCATGACCGCGGCGCATGAGATCGAAAGCACAATCGATACGAGGTGACCGAACCTAGGCATACCGTTCCCCCAGTTTTCCAACGGCCCTCTCTCGCACCTGCTGACGCCTGTGCTTCAGCGCCAGGCGATCTCGCGTTGAATCGGCCACGCACGAAGGCGACAATTCGCTGCCGACGTTGTTCGACACGACCGGGGACATCTCCTACTTCCCGTCGGAGGGGCCAAAGTAGACCGCGAGATAGTTCGCGATCAAATCAAAGTCCTCATCGGAGACTTTGGCCCCTTTCGCGATCATCGCATCGAGTTGCGCCTCCCACTGCGTTCGCGTGCGACGCAACCGCAGCACAATGTCGAGCGAATGGCACTGCGCGCAGGCACGCTCTACCTGGATTCTGCCGATACCGTCCGGAAGCGGCGGTGGTACCTGGGCGTCGGCTGTCCCGATGACGAACATTAGCGCTGCCGCGAACCGCAGCCATTGCTCCGCTGGCCGTGCAATCACAGACTGTTCGCGTCGGGCGCCCGATACCATTGCTGCACCCGTCATTTCGCGGATGCCGCGCGCGTGCCGAGCGCGAGCCACGCCGCATCCGTCCTGCAGCCGGCCTGCGGAACAACGCTATCGACGTGCAAGAGCGGCGCCCGGTCGATCAGCGGGCGACCACTGACGATGGCAATGACGACGCAATCGGCATTCACCTGGCGAACGACAGCAGTGTCGCGCCGCTCCCCGGTCCTCCTACCGCAATGACCACGTACTGGCGACCTCCAAGGCGGTAGGTCATCGGTGTTCCGGTGGTCTTGAGATCGCCCGTCGGGTATGTCCAGAGATCCTCGCCCGTGCGTTTGTCGACCGCATGGAAGGCAAAATCTCCGCCTCCCACGAACACGAGCCCGCCTTTGGTGACGATCACCCCGGCTGGGCCGACGGCCCCCAGTTTCGGCGGCAGCGCCGCGTGCGCGAGCGCCGCGTGATTGCGCACTCCCGGGTTGTCGCCGAAGGGCGTTTGCCAGAGCATCCGGCCGTGGTTGAGGTCGAGCGCATCCAGATAGGCGTACGGCGGCTTTAACACAGGGATGCGGTGCCGCAGAAAGAGCGAGGCGTCGCCGGAGTCGTTCGGCCCGACATCGGGCACATTGCCCTGTGCGTCGGTGATGTCCGGGTAGATCAGCGTTGGGTCGTTGTTGACTTTAACGTAGAGGGTCCCGGTCTCGGGATCGAACGCGCCGCCACCCCAGTTGGCGCCGCCGAGAACTCCCGGCCGCATGATCGTGCCGCGAACGCTTGGCGGCGTGTACAGTGGTCCGGTGCGGACACGCTTCAGCACCGCGACGGCTTCCTCGTGCAGCTCGGGCGTCAGATCGGTCGCGTCGTCAAGCGTCACCCCTTGCGGCGCGAGTACCGGCAGCCCCACGGGTGCCGGCTGAGTCGGAGACGGCTGCTCGCCGGGTACATCGCTCGCCGGTACGGGGCGTTCCTCGATCGGCCATACGGGCTCACCGGTCACGCGGTCAAAGACGAAGACATAGCCTTGCTTCGTCAACTGCACAACCGCGTCGACAGTTTTCGTGCCGACCTTGATGCGCACCAGCGACGGCGGCCCCGGCGGGTCGTAGTCCCACAGCCCGTGGTGAATCAGCTGATAGTGCCAACGGCGCGCACCTGTGCTCGCGTCCACGCACACCAGGGTATCGCCGAACACGCCCGCGCCGGGCCGGTTGCCACCGTAGAAATCGTTGCTCGGCGTGCTGACTGGCAGATACAAAAGTCCGCGATGGTCGTCGAGCGTCATCGGCGCCCAGACATTTGTGTGGCCCGTGTAGCGGTTCGAGCCGTTGCCCCATGTCTCGCTACCGACCTCTCCATCGCGAGGCACGGTGTGGAAGTTCCAGACGAGCCGCCCGGTCCGCGCGTCATACGCGCGCACGTCGCCCGGCGGGTCCTGCCGGTAGATCAGACGGTCGGCAACTCCGTTGCCAACGATCACCAGGTCGCGGTACACGACCGGCGGGGACGTGTTCGTGTAGTGCTTGGGATTGACCGGCCATTGCAGGCCAGCCAGCAGGTTGACGACGCCGTGATCGCCGAATCCGGCCACCGGCCGGCCGGTCTTCGCGTCGAGCTCGATCAGCCTGTAGCGCGAATTGATCAAGATTCGAAGTGCCCGGGTCCGCGCATCGCGCCAGACGGCAATGCCTCGGTGCACGAAGCCGGTACCGTTCGGGACCTGCCCGTCAAGGTACGCCTTCGGATCGTAGGACCAGACTTCGCGGCCCGACGCCGGATCGAGCGCAACGACGCGGTTGTAGGGCGTACTCAGGTACATGACGCCGTCAACGACCACGGGCGTCGCCTCGAAGACACCGGGAGACGTTCCATAGGCGGGGAGAGGTTCCTCGCCGGTGTGCCATTGCCAGGCTAGCTTGAGTTCAGCAACGTTCGCCGTATTGATGTCGCTGAGCGTCGAGTACTTGAGGCTCCCCTGGTCACCGCCGTAGTACGGCCAGTCCTGGTCCGGTAGATGACCGGCGCCGACTGCCTGAGCGGCGGCTGAGGCGAGGGCGATCAGGGCGAGCAGCGAGCGGCGGCCCGACGGAGTGAACGCGCGGGCGTTGGAGCCTTGGGGCATGGGCCTACGCCATAATCGGAGCCGCCCCGAGTGTCCCTCACGGTCTCGGGAGACGCAACTGCGAAGCCGGGCGCCGGCCCTGGCTCAACGCTCCGGTTCCGGAGTTGGCCCGCGTGCCACTCAGGCCACTACCCCGGGTGCCTCAGCGCCCCCGTCCATTTGTAGACGACCCCGCCTCGCATCACGAACACGACGCGACGCACGGCCGTGAGGTCCTCCAGCGGATCACCATCCAGGGCGATGATGTCTGCCTCGTACCCGGGCGCCAGCCGCCCGAGCCGGTCGCCCATGCCGAGGGCTTCCGCGGCGACGGCGTTCGCCGAGACGAGCGCCGCCATCGGCGACTGTCCGCAATATTTCACGCGGCCGATGAACTCCTCGGCGTTGCGGCCGTGCGCCCCGGCCGTGGAATCCGTTGAGAAGACTACCTTGGCGCCGGGCATGTGGACCGCCGTGGTACAGACCCTAAAGTCCTCCGGGATGTCGCGCGCCATCGTGACCATTCCATCCTCGGTGTAGTTGCCGACGTCGAGATAGCGGTCCTTGTTGTCCAGGTAGTTCTGTACGACGAGCCCGACCTGTGGACTGATGAACGCCCCTGCGCGCACGGCCTCCGCAATCTCCTCGGTCGTCGCGTAGGTCGCGTGCTCGATCTCCCTGCATCCGGCGCGCGCCGCCGCCGACACCTGCGAGCGGTACGCGTGCACCATCGACCGCAGGCCCACCGCCCGGGCCTCATCGCACAGTATGCGCAGCTGATCCTCGGTGAACGTCGGGGTGGCGCCGACTCGCTGGCTCGAGGAAGCGAAGATCTTGATGAGATCCGCGCCCTGCGCTTTGCGCGACCGCACCAGCGCGCGCAGCTCCTCCGGCGTCGTCGTCGGATCTCCCTCGATCCAGGCGAGCGACGTCAGAACCCGCGGACCGGGAAAGCCGTGGTCGCGAATGGCGTCCCGCAACGGCTTCTCGCTCGGGTCGCCGACACTCTGTACCGTCGTAAAACCACCCATCAGCGAGTCCCACGCCGCCTGCGCGATCTCCATCGCGCCCTCGACAGGTGGTTCCTTGTCTGTCGCGATGCGACCGTCGCGGTCGAAATGGGAGGCGAGATGCACGTGGGTGTCTATCCACCCCGGAAGAACCGTATAGCCACGAAGGTCGATCACGGTTCCAGCATCCGGCGCGGCAAGCGAGGTGATCCGGCCGTCCGCGACACCGATGCGGACGTTGCGGAGTCTGCCGCCATGACCATCGAGTGCATGGCTCGCGAGAATCACGACTGGACCGGTCGGCCGGGGTGGTGCCGGTATCGGGGCGACTTGCGCTACCAGCCCGCGCGTCGCGAGCAGCGCAGCTACGATGACCAGCAGGCGGATCTTTGACATTGGGACATCCTGAGTCGTGTGTAACGATTGCCCTCGGCCCGGACATGTGATCAGCCTCGGAGCAGGCGCCGCGAAACCTGCATCCGATCACGGCCGATCGCGACTGGACCCGCGTGTCAGGCACGACTCTGCTGCGAGCCGCGGGCGTCGGGCAGGTTACCCCATGTCCGGCGCTGCACGAATCCGCAGACAGGTACGACCCAATGGGCAACACGCCGACTGCAGCCTGGATGACTCCCGACGATTATTGCTGCCCCAGGTGACCGGGAACGCCCGACGCGGCCGGATGGACGCCGTCGCCCTGCCTCCGGGGGGTCACTGGCGTATACTTTTTTGATTAGAGGGCCCGCTCAGAGGTCCATATAGGGGGTTCGCCGTGGTTGCCATTACTGCGCTCTGGCTGCCGATCCTTGTTTCGGCCGTGATCGTGTTTATCGCGAGCTCTGTGATTCACATGTATCTCGGATGGCACAACAATGACCACCCGAAACTGCCGGCTGAAGATCGGGTCATGGACTCGCTGCGCCCGCTGGCGATCCCGCCAGGCGATTACATGGTGCCGCGACCGTCCGGTCCGCAAGATCTGCGCTCCCCGGAATTCCTCGAGAAGATGAACAAGGGCCCGGTCCTCGTGCTGACGGTCCTGCCGAACGGCCCCGTCTCGATGGCGCGCAACCTGCTGCTGTGGTTTATCTACTCGGCGGTCGTCAGCCTGTTCTCAGCGTACATTGCCGGCCGTTCGCTGGCGGTCGGCGCCGACTACTTGCGCGTCTTTCAGATCGCCGGCGCGACGGCCTTTATCGGCTACGCGCTGGCGCTCTGGCAGATGTCGATCTGGTACGGGCGCTCGTGGTGGCTGACGGTCAAATCGTCTGTCGACGGGCTGATCTATGCTTTGCTGACGGCCGGTACATTCGGGTGGCTGTGGCCAAGGTGAGGGCGGCCGCGAGGGCGAGAGGCGCTGCGGCGTCGAACTCCGGGCTCTGATCCACGCCCTTATCGGTTAAATTGGACTCGGCCCCGGCTGACCGCCTTGTGGTGACACTGCGGCGGACCAGCCTCGGCACCCGTTGAGAAACAACGTCGTGACGTTGTCAGCCCACTCATCGAGTTCGGCCGGCGTCATCGGCGCGCCGAGGCCCATCGCTCGACGCTGCGGCCGAGCAACGACCATATGCAGGAACTGCTCTGCTGCGAAAACGCGCGCCTCCGTGGTGAAGCGCGAATCTGGTAGCGCACGCGAGAGCAGGTCGGCAATCAACGTCATCCCTTCCTGCGCCCCGCCGGCAGCGTTCACCGCGCGAACCAAGTCCGGAAAGCGCGCTGCCTCGGCCGTCACCAGGCGGTGCAGCGCGATCGCTTGGGGCGAGAGTGCCGCGCGCAGGATGAGCCCGGCGAGGCGGCGCAGGACGTCATGCAACGTCGGGCCCTCAAGGAGGGGCACGCTGGCGGGCGGGCGAACCTGTTCGATGACCCGGTGGACGACCGCGGCGAACAATGCCGCCTTGTCGGGGAAACGATGGTAGAACGTGCGCTTCGAGACGCCGGCGCGTGCAGCCACCGCTTCGATGGTTGTCGATCCGTAGCCCTCCGTGAGAAACAGCTCCGTCGCTGCCGCTAGGATGCGGTCTCGCAAACGCAGGGCGTCGTTGCGCGATGGTCTTCCGCCACGTCGTGATGTCGGGGCCGGGGCCGGGGCTAGGGGATTCTCATCACCGGCGATAGGCGTAACTGCCCGGGCGGGAGGCGACATGGGCACCGTAGGACGCATAGGAGGGCGCGCGTGCGACATTGTAACCGCGGCGCGACTCGTAGAATCCGTACCCGGAGCGAGGGTAGTAGACCGGCGACGGATAGTAGGCTGCGGGCGCGGGGTAGTACGCCGGCGGCGGGTAATAGGCCGGCGGCGGCGCGTATCCATACGCTGGTGCCGGGTAGTAGCCCTGAGGCGCACTGTACTGCGGTGCCGGTGGATACGGGGTCGCCGGCGCGCCGGCGCCAAGCGCGGCCGAGGCGATGACCAACGGTAACGTCGCAATCGCCGCGACGGCGCCGACAACTCCGCGACCGAGCCCAAATGGATGGAACACAGCCCCAACGGGGCCCGCCACCGCGGGCGCGATCGGCATCAGTGCGAGCGCGGCAATCGTGGCCGCGGCGACAACCGTCTTCTTGAACGGGGGCATGGCTCGCTCCTGTGAGTGGGCTGATCGACCAAACAAGGCCTGATGGAACATATCGATGTTACGATGGAAACGCAACCGTACCGTTGCGTTTCTTAATGCGCCGTTCATTTGAACGAAGCGCCGCCCCCGCTATGCTCCCGATGGCAACGGCGTCGGCGATGACATCTACCCGTGGGCAGGTCGAATCCCGATGTATCTCATAACAGATTGATTAAAATCGTGTTTTTAGGTGCAGCACGTGCCGATCGAAGCGTGCGCGAGGTCGGTCAGGCGTGCCGGGTCCCGCCGGCCTCGGCACCCGTCAGCGGCGGGGTTTACGCCATCGGTTGAGGAACAGCGGGACGAGGCCGATCACGATCCCGCCGAGTCCGACGCTCGTGGTAATGCGATCGAAAGTCGGAATGCTGTAGATCGCGACGAACGCCAGAAACAGCGCGCTTGCGATGGGCCACAGAACGAGTGTGACCAGCATCGTCGGGCTCGCGAGCGCTGCCCGGCGGGTGTTCCAGGCACAGGCGAAGCTCGCCAGGCCGTAATAGAACGCTGCCTGGAAGCCGATGGCATTCACCGAGTCCTTCATGATCTGGTTGACCGTCGGCAGAAATGACGACAGGAACAGCAGTGTGAGGCCGAACGCCGCAAGCACGGCGTTTGCCACCCACGGCGTTCGCCAGGAACGATGCAGGCGCGCATAACGGTGGTGCAGCGCCCCGGCGCGGCCCTTGGCGAACATCGTCCTCGTGAACTGCAGGACCGAGGTCTCGAGCGTGCCGATCGTGCTCAGCATGACCGCGATCACGGCGAGGTAACTCCACGGCCACGGGAACAGCTTGCCTGCGACGGCGAGCACGATGTTGGTCCCGGCCCGCTCGATCTCCACGTCCGTGAGTACGAGCAGTGTCGCGACCGCGAAGCCGACGAACAGCAGCAGCACGATGATCATCGCGAGCACGGCGCCGTGGCCGGGCGTTTGGCTGGCGTCGCGCGTCTCCTCGTTGAGATTGAGCGTCACGTCCCAGCCCCAGAAGAAGAACACGGCGGTGAGCGCGCCGGTCGCGAAGAGCTGCGGTGTAAAGGCGCTGGGCGACAGCCAACTCAGCGAGAACTGATGCGCCGGGCTGCCGCCCGACTTCAGGAGCGCCGCGACGATCATCGCAACCAGGATGCCGACCTCGATGGTGGTCAGAACAACCTGCGTGTAACTGGCCGGCTTGATCCCCTTGACGACCAGCGCGCTCACCGCGAGCAGCCAGCCGGCGGCCACGAGCGCGACACTCGTCGGATCGGTCGCAAGCCTCGGAGCGATCAGAGCGAGCGTCGCAGTGGCGGCAGGCACTGTGCCGCTGACCATGAACAGCGCCGACGCCACCAGCAGCGACCAGCCGGCCAGGAAGCCGAGCACGGGGCCGAACGCCTTGTCGACCCAGGCGTAGGAGGCACCCGCGTTGGCATCGACCCGATTGAGCTGTCTGAATGCCAGCGTGACGCCGAACATGATCAGGCCGCAGTAGAGAAGGCTCGCGGGCGACAGGATGCCCACGGCGGCTATCAGGGTTGCCGTCGTCGCGGCGGCGCTGAACGCCGGGGCCGTACCGGCAACGCCCATGACCACCGACTCGCCCAGGCCCAATGCATTTTCGGCCAGGCCCGCCTTGGCACTCATCGGTTACCCCAGGTCACGGCGCCCGCCCGCGCTGCCGTGTTGCATCGGTCAGCGCAAGAGCTCGACTTCGAGAAACGCAAACTCGTATGCGTTCACGTTGACCACGTTGTGCTCGACGCCGGCGCGTCGCGCATAGGGCTGGTGCGCCCGCAGCTCGGCCGTACGCGAAGTGCCGCCGGGCTCCTCGAGCAATAGCGTGCCGTCAAGCAGCGGGACCACCACGTAGTCATGTCCATGGCGGTGCCAGCCGGTTTCGGCGCCAGGCCCGAACCGGTATTCGAGGACCCGCACGTGCGGCTCGTCGATCTTGAGCATCGCAATGGCCTGCGCACGGGCGGTCATGGCGTTCCCCTGAGGGGGCGGCGTCGCGTGCTGCGCGACTCTGACGACCGCCCTGGTGACACGTTACCCAGAGGTGGCCGGTTGTGACAACTCAACGAGCGGGCCCGCCAATTCCCGGGATGACCGGCTGCGAACGCGCAACGGTCGGACGAACTCGAATGCCGCTAAACACCCACCTGACTCTTGATGCCGGTTACGGTGTGGTCCACGTCAAGTCCGGGTCGAACTTGGTGATCCTGGCAGCAAGCGTCGGCGTATCCGGCCCGAGGTTCTTTTGGAAAACGACGCCGTGGTGGTCGACCACGAAGCTCATGATGCCGGAATCGCCCCATTTGGCAGGGAATGCCAGCAGCGCAAAACCGCCGGTCATGTGCCCATTGACGATGAAGTTCTTGGAGCCGCCCGGATGGTTGGCGCCCTGGCGCGTCAGAATCCGGTAGTAATACCCGTGATAGGGCACCTTGCGGGCCGCGTCGCTCTCGGTTGCGTAGCCCTCTGCGCGCGCACTCGCGACCAGCGGCCCGAGAGGACTCTGCTCCTCGTTCGCGCCAGCCTCCCAGTACAAGCCATCATGCTTGCCGGGGCTGCTGTCGAACTTCATCGCGTATTGCTTGATACCGTCACCGAGCCGGTCCTTCGACGCGTACTCGACTTGCGCCTCCACGTAGGCGCGGCACACCTCGATCACGTTCAACTCGTTTCGTCCGATGCGCCGGTCGATGATCTTTTGCGCGCCGGCTTCGGTGTCGAACTGCCAGCTGTTTCCGTGCTTGACGACCGGAATGGGCCATGGCCAGTTCTCCGCGCCGACCACGAGTTCGGCCTGATCGGTTCCCTCCGCCTGGACGTGGTGGGCCGTGTCATAGGCGTGCACTAGCCGCAGCCGTGCCGCCCGGTCTGCCACGGCGTCTCCTGAACTGAGGAGATCCTTTGCATCAGGGCCCAGGAGCCTCAACAGCTCGCGCTGATTGTCCCCTCGCAGAGCCGCAATCAGGGCGTCGACGGCTTGTTCAGCCGTCGCAAACTCCGGCTGCGTCCGGCCCGCAGCGCAGGCCACGCCCGGCAGCTCAAGGATTGCGAGCAGCACCGGAATACCGAGGCTGATACCGAGCAGGCACCGGCGCCGGCGACGGGGCAGGGGTCTTCGGATCGACCGTCTTGCTGTATTCATCGGTGCACCCTGCCGCCGCCGGCGGGCGCGGACATTCGGCTGCTTGCGCCGCGTTGCTCCTGCACATGCACCTGCGGGCCGCGGCCGTAGGACTCGTACGCAGGAGCCGACCGCTGCTGAACGACGTTGGGTGTGTAACGCGGGGTTGCAGGACGCGCCACGGCGGGCGCAGGGGCGCGCACCGGGGCCGGCGGTTGCGCGCCCTGGAAGCTCGGCAATCGCTGTTCGACCGTGGTCGAGCCGTAGCCACGAAATTCGCTGCGCGCCGGGCGGCCGTCCACTGTTCCCTCGAATCGCGCGCGCACCGCGGCGTCACGATAGGGCACGCCTCCCCGATGTCCCGGGTCGTGCAGCCACGGGCCCGGATGCAGCGGGAAGCGAGGCCCCGGGCCGCCGGGGACGATGTTCAGGCGGTGATGGTGCCAGTCCCAGCTGTCCCAGCCCCAGAAGGGCGCGAAGATGGAAAAGCCCACGAACGCGCCCAACGGGTAACCCGGAAAGACGAGATCGTACGGCGGGTACTGCGGGTATGGCCAGTCGCCGTAGGCCATGTCCGGGTCGTAGACCGGTACGTACACGGTGTTCGCGTCGGGCGGCGCAATTTCAACCGCTTGATCGTTGTTGGTCACGGACTGCTGGGGGGTCGAGGCCAGTGTTCCGGCAGCCTGCGCCCGGGCACGCAGCTGCTGCACGGCGTCCATGACATCGCCCTGTTGAGCGAGAAATGCATCGCCCAGCGTTTCCGTCCAATCGAGATCGAGATCCATCATGCTGAGGATCTGGGGAAACGGAACCAGCGACTTGATGCTCGGATCCCACGACTGCTGCTGCAGGGCAGCTGCCAGATCCGCGCCGCGCAAGCTCGCGTTCGCGGGGTTCGTCAGCCAGCGATTCGCCTGCACGACTTCGAGCGGATAGGTTGCAGCTATCAGGATCTGTCCGAGCACCTCATCCGGATAAAGAGCGATCGGCGCCAGCATCTGATCAAGCTGCGGCTCCGAGAACGTCGGGCCACTGGGGGCGCCCTGCGCCGGTTGGCCGCGCGTTGGCACCGGCACGACCAGCAGCGCGACGGACAGTAACAACGCGACGAGACTGGCCCCGATGGGGAGGCATCCGTGCTGCGTAGTGACGAAGCGACGCCCGACCCGGATCACGACACTCGGACTTGACTCTTGCACGATGCCGCCTCTGCTTGCGTTCCGTGCGGCGACCGTCGTCACGATCACCGCGCGGGCGGGGTCTGACGCGCGATGAAACATCTCGCGATCAGGGCACTTGGCCAATCTTAGCATCCCATCGACAGGCGTCAGCACCCGTTGTGCCGTTGAACGACGCCCGAGAGATCGGGCAACTCAACGGCAGCTTCCGATCGCAGGCCGATGTTCCGACAAGACTGGTACAACCCGTGGGCGGGTCATCACCCACCCACACTCATCGGTTCACGGATCGCGCGAGATCGCTGCTTGGTCGTCGCTCCATCAGACCAGTGCCCCCTTGAATAGTTTCGAGAGTTCACTCCACGCCCTTTCCGCCTGTGCCTCGTTATAGATCGGCTTGCCGCCCCGGCTTGGCATGTCCTTCACGCACCACCCGTGAATCGTGCCCTCGTACACTTCGATCGTTGCCTGCAGATGCGCCGCCTTGAATGCATCGCCGAGCTTGGTCTTGGCGTCCGGCTGCGACTCATCGTCGTTTGCCGCAATCCCGAAGTAGTACCGCGCCTTCATTTTCGGCACCAGCAGGTGCGGGCTTTCCGGCTTATCCGTCACGAGTCCGCCGCCGTGAAAGGATGCGCCCGCGCGAATGCGACCGGGGACCCCGGCTGCCGCCTGCATCGTCATCGTGCCGCCCATGCAGTAGCCCGCGACGCCGATCCCGGCCTTCTTGTTCACGACCGCCTGAGCGTCGAGAAAGCCGACGAACGCAATGGCGTCCTGCATGACGCCATCGTTGGTCAACGGCGCGCGCAGCGCAGTCAGCTTGGCCCGGTCATCCGGATTCTGAAAATCGAAATTCGGGCCAATTCCGGGTGCCTTGGTGGAACGATAGAACGGGTTCGGCACCAGCACGGCATAGCCCTGCACGGCCAGCCGTTTCGCCATGTCCCGCATCGTGGGCCGCAGCCCGAACGCATCCGGAAACATGATTGCCGCAGGCCAGCTTCCCTTGCCCTGCGGATGCACGAGCGCAGCATCGCACAGGCCGCTTGGCGTGCGTATCTCAACGTCCGCTTCGCTCACCGAGGCTGCGCCATAGGCTGTGTCTATGCCCGACACTGCGGCGACGCTCGCGGCCACGGATAGCAGGGCAAACTCGCGACGCGACATGGGGTGTGGGTCGACTGGCTTGATGCTCGTTTCATCGTCTTTCATGTTGCTGCTCCGCTGTCCGGCCAGATGATTGGACGTGATTTACAAGGCTGCGCGTTCGTCGCAAATCGGTGCACGGATGGCATCTCGACGGCGAGTGCCTGCCCGTCCAGGTCTCAAAGATTGCACCCACCGCTGCGGAAAATCGAGTCATCGAACGGGCGCGGACGCTGGTAGAGCGACTGGCGCCCCCCGCCACCCGGGCTCTGGCAGTGGCTGTGCCACCCTGCTAGTTTTCTGTGTGGTGGGCTGCATGAATCCATGTGACGGCCATTCACCAAGGGGTTCAGCCATGCCCAGATCCGTCGTCCTGCTGACGCTGATATTGTGCACCGCGGCTGTGCAGGCCGCCGAACCCTCGCGCTTTGACGATGCCAGGATCCGGTCGGCCATCCAGACCCTGTCCTCCGATACGTTCGGCGGGCGCGCGCCCGCCAGTGCCGGCGAGAAGCTCACCACTGACTACATCACTGCAGAGTTCAAACGCGCCGGCCTGCAGCCGGGCAATCAGGGCAGCTATCTGCAGAATGTCCCGCTGGTGCAGATCACTGCACGTGCAGATGCGGTACTGACGGTCGGCGGTGGTCACGAACCGCTCACGCTGGCTTATGGCAGCGACATCGTCGTCGGGACGGCGCGGCCGAAGGCGACGGTTTCGCTCACCGACAGCCCCCTGGTCTTCGCCGGCTACGGAATCGTCGCGCCTGAATTCCAATGGGACGATTACGCGGGTCTCGACGTCAAAGGCAAGACGGTCGTGGTACTGATCAATGATCCGGGCTACGCCACTGGTGATCCGCAGGTGTTCCACGGCAAGGCCATGACGTACTACGGCCGCTGGACCTATAAGTTCGAGGAGGCCGCGCGCCAGGGCGCTGCGGGCGTGCTCATCGTGCACGAGACGGGTCCCGCAGGGTATCCCTGGGAGGTGGTGCGTAACAGCAATTCAGGGCCGCGCGAGGAACTGCCGCCGGGCGCCAGCTACCATCCACAGATTCAGGGATGGATCAGTCACGAGGCTGCCGGCAAGCTGTTCGCCATGGCGGGTCTGAGCCTCGACGAACTTTCCCGGGCAGCGATGCAGCGCGGCTTCAGACCGGTTGCCGTGAAACTCACGGCGGGCCTCACGCTGCACAATCAGGTGCAGTCTGCAGACAGCCACAACGTCGTGGCACTGCTCAAAGGGTCGCACCATCCGGAACAGGTGGTGATATACACCGCGCACTGGGATCACTTTGGCACCAAGCCCGGGCCGGATGGCACACCGCAGATCTTTCACGGCGCCATCGACAATGGCTCTGGCATCGCTGGTCTACTGGAACTTGCGCGGGCATTCGCGAGTGCGAAGCAAGCGCCGGCGCGCAGCGTGCTGTTCATTGCGACGACGGCGGAAGAACAGGGGCTGCTGGGCGCAACCTACTACGCCAGCCATCCGCTGTTCCCGCTCGCTGAGACGGTAGCTGACTTGAACATGGACGTCATGAACGTATACGGTGCGACCCGGGACGTGACGATCCGCGGCCAGTTCATGTCGGCCCTCGACGATGAGCTGCAACAGGCCGCCCGGCGGCAGGGACTGACGCTGTTGCCGGACGCGGAGCCGGAGAAGGGCTACTACTATCGCGCCGACCATTTCGCTTTCGCCCAGGCCGGCGTGCCGGCGCTGAGCATTGACTCCGGTACGGACTACATCGGTCGGCCCGTCGGCTGGGGTCTCGCACAGCGTCAGGCCTACGTCAGTCAGCGCTATCACAAGCCCGCGGATGTCTACGAGGCAGACTGGGACCTCGCCGGCATGCGCCAGCAACTGGAAGTCCTGTATCTGGTCGGCCGCGAGCTCGCGTATGGCAGTGCCTGGCCCGTGTGGCGTCGCGACAGCGCGTTTCGATCCGCTCGCGAGGCGCAGCGCCACCCGGCGAACTGACGGAGGTGCGGCCGGGGCATGGCACTGAGTCCAGTGCCACGACCCAACGTCGGGCAGTCGGCAAGTGGGTGCGCATCCATGGCGCGCCGCTTGCGAACATGCACTCGGGCTGCTCAGGCCTTCAGGTCCGACGAGTCGACCGGCAACGTGCGCACGCGCTTCCCGGTCGCGGCGAAGATGGCGTTGCATAGTGCGGGCAGAACCGGCGGCAACGCGGGCTCGCCGAGACCCGTCGGCGGATTGTCAGTCACGACAAAGTGCACATCGACCGGTGGGGCCTGATCGATCCGCAACAGAGGGTAGTCGTCGAAGTTGCTCTGCGTCACGCGACCGCGGTCGATGGTGATCGCCTGGCCGAGGCCAACGCTGATGCCGTCAATCACCGCACCCTGAACCTGGTTCTCGGCGCCCGTGGGATTGATGATCTGGCTGCCAATGTCGCCGGCAACCCAGACCTTGTCCACGCGGACCTTACCGCGCGCATCGACGGTGGCCTGGACGACCTCGGCGAAGTAACCGAGATGGCTGTAGTAGAACGCAACGCCCATGCCAGAGCCCTTCGGCAATGAACGCTTGCCCCAGCCCGACCGTCCGGCCACCGATTCCAGCACGCCTCGCATGCGGCTGGTGTCGAAGTCCGGTGTGGGTCCCAGCGGGCCGGGGGGATTGGACAGGCGGCGCGGCTCGCCCAGCAGATCCAACCGAAATTGCACCGGATCATGTCCGGCCGCATGCGCGAGCTCGTCGATGAACGACTGAAACGCAAACGCCAGCGCATTGCTGCCTGGGGCCCTCAGCGGCCCTGTCGGGACGCCGAGCGGAATGAGCGAGGCGCCGAGCTCGACGTTGGCAACGAATCGGGCGGGGAATTCCACGGGCTGCAGGCCCGCGCTGCTCACGAACTTCCCCTCCGTTCCGAAGGACACGAAGTGATCGCGGAATGCCACGACCCTCCCGGCATTGTCGAGCCCCGCCTTGAAGAAATGGAACCCTGCCGGCCGGTAGAAATCATGCCGCAGGTCATCCTCGCGGCTCCACAGCAGTTTGACGGGGGCAGCAATCTGTTTTGAGATCCACGCGGCCTCGACCATGTAGTCGTTCATCAGCCGACGGCCGAAGCCACCGCCGCAGCGGGTCATGTGGACGGTCACGTCCGATTCGGCGAGCCCGAGCGTTTTGGCAACGATCTTGCTGCCCGAATCGGGATTCTGCGTCGGCGCCCAAATCGTGGCTTTTCCGTCGCGAACGCTCGCGGTGCAGTTCTGGGGTTCGAGCGTAGCGTGTGCCAGGAACGGATAGCTGTAGGCCGCCTCAACCACCCGAGCCGCCCCTCCAAGGGCCGCGCTCACATCGCCCTCACCGAACACGTGGATGGCGGGAGATTGCCGCGCCAGTTCGGCGGCCTGGCGGGCAAACCCCTGAGTGCCCTGCGCCGCCGTGGGGCCGTCGTTCCACTTGATCTCGAGCCTCTCGCGCGCTTTATGGGCGGCCCACCAGCTGGTGGCAACGACCGCCACGCCGCTCGTGAGACCGTCGAAGACATCGCCGCCGTCGACCACGAAAGCATGACTGACTCCGGGCAGTGCTTTGATCGCCTGGACGTTGGCGCTGACCACAGACCCACCGAAGACCGGTGATTTGACGAACATCGCATAGCGCATGCCAGGAAGCTGCACGTCGATCCCGAACAGCGGTTTGCCGGTAACCACCAACGGGCTGTCAACCCCACGCTGCGACCTGCCGATGATCCTGAAGTCCTTCGGGTCCTTCAGCGTGACGGTCGTGAGGTCGGGCGCCGGCAGTGCCGCGGCTTTGGCGGCCAATGCGCCGTACCCAAGCGTCCGGCCGCTCCGTGCATGTCGAACTGTTCCAGAGACGGTCTGGCACTCGGATGCCGGAACTTCCCAGGTTTGTGCCGCCGCGCTAATCAGCATCTGCCGGCCGGCCGCGCCGACCCGGCGTAGCGGATCCCAGTGCAACGGAGTCGCCCGGCTGCCGCCCGCAAACTGCCGCCCATACTTGGCAGGATCGTTGATGGCCTGCTCGGTGCGGACATTGTTCCAATCGACATCCAGTTCCTCGGCGATCAGCATCGGTAGCATGGTCTTGATGCCCTGGCCGATCTCCGGATTCTTCGACATGATCGTCACGATCCCATCGGGCGCGATGCGGATGTAGGCATTGAGCTCAGCGCCGACGGTCGGTGACGCATTGCCCGTTGCGGCGAGCGCACGAATCGGCAGCGACAACTCGAGCAGCAGCCCTCCACCGACAGCTGCACTCGCCTTCAGGAACGCACGGCGGGAGGAAATGATGCCGTCGCCGGCTGCGGGATAGCTGTTGACGGCAGACTGGTGAGCCATGGCTACACCCCCCGCATGTCGCCGGTGTCGAGACCCGCGGCGCGCTTGATGGCGGCGCGGATGCGCGGATAGGTCCCGCAGCGGCAGATGTTGCCGGTCATCGCGCGGTCGATGTCGGTGTCCGTCGGCCTCGGGATCTTGGCAAGCAGCGCCATGGCCGACATGATCTGGCCGGCCTGGCAGTATCCGCATTGCACCACGTCGACGAGCAACCACGCATCCTGAACCTTCTTGCCGATCGGAGTCTCAGCAGCCGCCTCGATCGTCGTGACGGCTGCCGAGCCCACTCGTGAGATCGGGATGACGCAGGCGCGCGCTGGCTCACCGTTGATATGGACCGTACACGCACCGCACAGGCTTGCCCCGCAGCCGAATTTCGTGCCTTTCAGATCCAGCGAATCCCGCAGGACCCACAACAATGGCGTGTCGGCGTCGACGTCGACCCTGCGGTCCTTGCCATTCACGCTGATCGTGTACTTCACTGGTGTCCCCTGTGGCGTTGCTTCGGGTTGACAGTCGTAACGTCCCCTGAGTTCCAACGGCTCCAGACTACAGCAGCAGACCGACTCATCCGGTGATCGCGACGTGAGCGGTCACGTGGATCCACAGGGCCAGCAGTGCCAGCCAACCCACAAAATAGGCATTGATGCGCCGCCCCAGGCGATTCTTGCCGAGATGGATGTAGGCGTGGACGAACCGCGCGGCGACGTAAATCCATGCGAGGATCTGGATCGAGGGGCCGGTGTCGTGAGTGATCATCGCCGCGAGGCAGGCGGCATAGAACAGCGTCGGCGCCTCGAACAGATTCGAGAAGTGACGTCCCGGCTTCGCCGTCGCCTCCGGCTCGACTTCCCCCTGATAGATCCTGAAGTAGCGGGCCGTGATCTTGCCCTCGCGCACCGCGCGGACCCGGCTGCGGAATAGAATGACGAGAACCGTCGCGGTGAGCAGGACGAGCGCGAACATCGGGTAGACCAGGTCGTAGGCGCTCATCCGCGGTCACCGTCGAAACGGCCGCCTGACGAGGGCTGGACTGGCCGATGCGATCGCGCCGAAGCCGCCGCGATCGCACGGGCTGCGACCGGGACTCGCTGCATATGCTCGCGAGACTGACCAGCCTCGCGCCTATCGACAGGGCGGTCGCCTCGCGATTGGCCGATTGCTTGCTCCGGCTCGGAGTGTCGACGTAGGGGTCGGACGGCTGCGGACAGCGATTCCATGGGGATCTCCGGTTGCCGAAGCGATGCCGGCGCCGGACCATTTTACTGGGCGGTCTTGGCCGTGATCTGCTTGCCGCCATGCGTCAATTTCTCGTGTCCCGGGCTGCACGGCCGTGGGGAACGAGTCGGCTCTGCCTTCGTGGTCGGCGCGACTACCCGCCGCCGTCAGTCCGGCACTTGCACCGGTGATCGACCACGACATTACACCCACGCGCGGGACTCGTGTAAGTTGTTGACAGATCGTGGAATTCTCGGCGCAGCGGTTGGCGCCGTGTCAAGGTTCAATCAGGTGCTGCCGGTGCGCACCTTTCACTGAATGAACCCCGCTGCTCCCGTTACGAAGCCTTCATGACGTCAACTTGTGCCGCTGTCCTTCGTTCGGTTAAGCGTAGCCGGCTTATTCTCAGGAGCAGGATGGACGGACGGTGCGAACCTCCGAGCCGAGTTCCCACGCACTCGCCATACGGGTGTGCGTCGGCTGCGCGCACGGTTCGAATCGGATCGCGCCTCGCCGCCGCTCTGGCCGCGCTCGCCGCAACACTCTTCGCGGCGTGTGCCACCGTGACAGCGCCATCGCCACGCAGGGGCTCCCATGACGGTCCGGCTGCTACGCCACACGCCGGGGCGACGAGCGAGGCCCAGTGGCTCGATCGCGTGACTTTGGGAATCGACTCGCAGAGTGTTGCGGACTATCGCCGTTTGGGTAAGTCCGCCTTCCTCGAGCACGAGCTCGCCGCGGACTCGCACTCCCTGCCACCGGCCATTGCCGCCGAGATCGCGGCACTCGAGGTGCAGCACCTCGACCCGGCCGCCGAAATCGTCGCCATCAATCAGGAGAACAAGCGTATCAACGGTCTGGCGGACCCGGCCGAAAAGGAGGTTGCGCGCAAGGCCCTGAACGACCGCGGCGGCCGACTCGCCTACGAGGCGACGCGGCGGATGCTGCTCGAAGCTGTCTACTCGAGAGACCAGCTGCGCGAGCAGATGGTGTGGTTCTGGCTCAATCACTTCAGCGTGTTCCAGTACAAGGCCAACCTGCGCTGGCTCGTCGCCGACTACGAGGCAAATGCGATTCGCCCGCACGCGCTCGGGCGGTTTCGCGACCTCGTCATGGCCACGCTCGTGCATCCGGCCATGCTGCAATATCTCGACAATGCCCAGAACGCCGCCGGCCATGTCAATGAGAACTACGCGCGCGAGCTGATGGAGTTGCACACGCTTGGTGTCGCGGCCGGCTACTCGCAGCATGACGTCCAGGAGCTGGCACGGGTCCTCACTGGCGTCGGGATCTGGGGCGGGGGTGCCCGGCCGCGGCTGAAGCGCGAATGGGAGGGTTTCTACGTCCGCGAGGGGGCGATGGAATTCAATCCCGCGCGACACGACTTCGGCGCGAAGACGCTCTTCGGCCAGCCGATCACCAGACACGGATTCGCTGAGGTCGAGGAAGCGGTGGATCGCCTGGTGAAGTCCCCTGCCTGCGCGCGCTTCGTGACGCGTAAGCTCGCCGCCTACTTCGTCGCCGACCAGCCGCCAGAGGCACTCGTTGCGCGACTCGCCGACACCTTCCAGCGCACCGACGGTGACATCGTCGCCGTCCTGCGCGACCTTTTCCGCTCGCCGGAGCTCGACGCATCGCTCGGCCAGAAATTCCGCGATCCCTATCACTTCGTGCTGGGCTCCGTTCGTCTCGCTTATGACGGCCGGCCGATCGCGAACACGCACCCGCTCGTCAACTGGCTGAACGCGCTCGGCGAGCCGCTCTTCGGACACCAGACACCGGACGGCTATCCGCTGACGGAAGCGGGCTGGGCGAGCTCCGGGCAGATGAGCAAGCGCTTCGAGATCGCGCGCGCCATCGGGTCCGGCAACGCCGGCCTCTTCGAGCCCGAGGACGGCAGCGCCGGGCCCAGCGCGGGATTCCCGCGCCTCTCGAGCCGCCTGTTCTTCGACGATATAGAGCCGCGGCTGTCGCAGAGGACGCGTGCCGCACTCGATCAGGCGACATCCCAGCAGGAATGGAACACGCTGCTGCTGGCGTCTCCCGAGTTGAACTATCGATGATGTCAGTGGTGCCACGATGAACCGACGTGAACTCCTGATCGCCGCCGGCGCACTCGGCGCGAGCCTGACGGTCGACCGCATCGCCCTCGGCGGACCAACCACCGGACCGCGGTTCCTGCTCGTGTTCCTGCGTGGCGGGTACGACTGCGCGAATGTCATCGTTCCTTACTCGAGCAGCTTCTACTACGAATCACGCGCGAACATAGCCGTGGCAGCACCCGTCGCGGATGACCCGGAGAGCGCAGTCGCGCTCGATGCAAACTGGGCGCTAACGCCGGTGCTGCGCCCGTCCATCGGCACCCTGTACGCGCAGCGTCAAGCGGCATTCATCCCATTCGCCGGCACCGATGACCTGTCGCGGAGCCACTTCGAGACCCAGGACAGCATCGAACTCGGCCAGCCTTCGCCTGGCCCTCGCGACTTCAGTTCTGGATTCCTCGCGCGACTCAACTCCGTGCTCATTGATGGCCGACCGATCGCGTTTACCGACGCGCTGCCCTTGAGTCTGCGCGGCCAGACCGATGTGCCGAACATCTCCCTGAAGAACGTCGGCAAGCCGCCGTTCGATGCCCGCCAGGCGCGACTCCTCAAGAGCATGTACGACGGCCATCACCTCGAGCCGGCCGTATCAGACGGACTCGAACTGCGCGCCACGGTTGCGCGGGAGATGGAATCCGAGATGCAGGAGGCCAATCGCGGCGCCGTGACCACCAAAGGCTTCGAGCTCGAGGCGGAGCGCGTCGGACGCCTGATGCGCGATCAGTATCGCCTCGGCTTTCTCGATGTCGGCGGCTGGGACACGCATGTGAATGAGGGCGGCGCCCGGGGAGCGCTCGCGACGAATCTCGAGAGCCTGGGGCGCGGACTCGGGGTGTTCGCGCAGACGCTGGGGCCCGAATGGCGGAACACGGTCGTCGTCGTCCTGTCGGAATTCGGCCGGACGTTTCGCGAGAATGGCAACCGCGGCACGGACCACGGGCACGGCTCGGTTCATTGGGTGCTCGGTGGCAGCGTGTCCGGCGGCCGAATCGCCGGCGAGCAGGTCCGAGTCGAGCGCTCGACCCTGCTCCAGGATCGAGACTACCCGGTCCTCAACAATTACCGCGGCTTCCTCGGCGGCCTGTTCCGTACGCTGTGGGGCCTGTCGTCGTCTCAGCTTGAGCGCGTGTTCCCGGCGGCGCCGCCACTCGACTTGAAGCTCGTTTAGACCTTGGCCTCCCGTCGCGTCCCGGTGGCGATTCGGTTGCCTTCCGGTACACGGGAGGCACGTGCAAATCCGCACCGCAACAATTCTTACCGGGTTCGCTGACCTTGTGGGACTCCGCCATGCGCGTCCGACCCGCGCACCGGGTCGCACTGTCGGACCAAGCGAGACTACGCGGCGCACATCGGGGGCGAGGCGTTGCCTGGCGCTCTAGCGCCTTCCAAACAGCGCTTGTCGGAATCGGTCATGGGCCGCGAAACGCACGAGAAAGCCGCACTCGCTGACGCCGCCCTTCGCTCGAACGAGAGTGACGAGGGCCGCCCGCTGAGCGCGCGGCCAGCGCGCGATCCGGGGCAATGATGCGAGCAACGGTGCCCATCGCCGCCAGGCCAGGCGCTCGTCGCGCGAGAATCCGGCCAGCGATCGCAGGCCTACCAGGCGCATCGACGCGGCTTCGCAGGCACGCTGCCCCGCGCGTCCTCCGCCGGCAGCAGCGAGCCGCGTGGTTGCACGCGCCAGGATCGGGGCGAGGAGGGGCAGGGGGCACGGGTGAGCGGGATCGCCATCGAAGAACAGGTGGCTGTCCGCGAGGGCCCGCAGCGTGCGCTCCGATGACCGGTGAGCGCTGTCCGCCCGGATCCGCCGCCGCTCCGCGCGCGCAAGGCGGATCGACCTTGAGTCGCGCGGCCGGAATCCGAGCTTGTAATAGAACCACCAGGCGCCGGATTCCACGGCCTCATCGTTGCCCTGTCCAAGCTGGTACGGCTCGATGCTGAAGCTCGTGGCTTGAAACACGTGCCGCGTCGCCGCCAGCAGACGCGAGAACACGAATGCCGCCTCCGAGCCGCGGAAAGTCTCGAACATATTGAAGGAAACGGCCGCGTGCGAACCGAGCACGTCGAGTTGCAGGTACCCGATCGGGACGCCGTTTCGCAGCATCAGGCCGCCGAAGATCGCTGGCAGCAGCAGACGGCGCTCTGCCACGACGCCGCCGAACGTGAATGCTAGGCCCCCGCCGTCGTCAACCAGCTGCACCCCATGCGGTGTGGCGTACTCAAACGCCATCAGGTCCCGGGCGCGTGTCACCATCGCGCACCGGGCGAGCTCGATCAGCGCCGCTCCGTCGCGGGCGGGCAGCACGCGGACTGCGCGTGGCGGCACCTTCAACGCCGCACGAAGATCGGGTCGGTCGCGGCGAGGCGGTGCTGACTGGAAAGCAAACGGCGCGGCGGCAAAGTGGGCGCGACCGCGAGCCGGACCATCGGAGCCGGGCTCAAGCACGTAGGTTGCGTCGATCCCGTCCGCAAGGGCCTCGCGGGTAAATGAGTCGCCCGGAAGCCGCTCGATCATGTCGACGAGGCACGCGGCATCGGTCGGTTGCAAACGCCCGCGCAACCGTGCGAGCGCCTCGAAGGGTGGCAACCTTGCCCCGCTAAGCCATTCGGTTGCGGCGCTCGATGCCAGTATCGGCAGCGCTGGTGCGAGGCGCGTGGCTGCATCTGCATCGCCGCGATCGAGCCGCAATAAATGAGGCCAGCGCGCTGCGAGCCAGCGCGCCGTGGGCCAGAAGAAGCGGTACCGGATTTCGGTGCCGGCGATACCGGTGTCGGCGAGTGAGTCCGCGTGGCGCAGGAGGTCGGGCCGTCGCGCAAAGTCGGCGAGCATGCGCCGCGCCAGCAAAAGAACCCGTGCATCGTCGGGGTAGGCCCGCAGGAAACACAAAACCTCGTGCAGCCGCAGCACCTGGCTGGGCGTCGCGAGCTCGGTGCGAGCGAGGCGTCGCAGCCGCGAGACCTTCAGATCAGCCGCGCCGCCGCCATAGCGGGCACGCAGCCGCTCAAGTGCAGACAGATCGCGGGTCCGCATCGTTAGGGCGCCGGCCTGTGGTGTGCCGGAGGATCCGGCGTGCCCGCGGCGGGCAACGCCGCGATCCGTGCAGCGCGCGTTCCCCTGCCGAGCCGAGAATACTGTGCGTCCAGTACTGCGCGACTCGCACGAGCGCCATCCGATCGGCCGTGCGCGGAGCGCGGACCCATCATTCCTCCCCGATCCATCAGCTCCAGGCCGGCTCTACCGATCCGGTCACTCGGTAGAGCCTGGGCCGCGCTCGAATCAGCTACCGCCCTCGTACTTGAAGGACACGCTGACCCGCGCCCGGAATGCTTCGACCTTGCCATTCTTGAGCTGCAGATCCAAACGTCCCACTTCGGCCACGCGCAAGTCGCGCAGCGTCTTGCCCGCGCGGTTCACCGCCGCGACCGCGGCCTTCTCCCAGGATTCCTTGCTGGTACCCACTAGTTCGATGACTTTGTAGACGCTGTCCGCCATTGCCAGGACCCTCCCGTCGAATTGATTGAGATTGGCGTGTCGACACTGGACCTACCGGGCCAGAGTATTCTGTTTTTCGCGCACCCGGGTGCACGCCAGATTTCTGCACGAGATCCTGGGCGGGCGACGGCGATCGGCCATGAGTCCACAGCGCCGCCCGGCTGGCGGTACTGCAACGGTAACTGTCTGACCGAGCGGGAGAATTTCCAGCGAGCCAGAGCGTGGTTGCAGCGCGCGCAGGTGCCGATTGCCGCGTGATTCTATATCTTAGCCGCACACGGCTTCCGCAACGTCGAGCTTCCTGGTGGACCCTCTATGCATAACCCGATTACCGCCGGCAAGGTGACGCACCGCAGTGTTCGGGGATTCGATCCGGGGTCGATCGACATGGACGCCCTTCGCGCCTACCGCTATGGCCGCGTCCAGCAGCAGCTTCGAGACAACGACTGTGCGGCCGCCGTGCTGATCGACCCGGTCAACATCCGCTACGCGACCGACACACGCAACATGACCGTCTGGCTGCTGCACAACATGGGGCGGTACTGCGTGGTCCCGGCAGAGGGTCGCGCCGTACTGTTCGACTACCCCAGCAAGAGTTGTCTGATCAATCCACCCCGTGTCCCGGAAATTTCAGAGGTGCGTCTGGCGACGGCGCACGCGTTCCAATACGTCGCAGAGCACGCGGTGAAGGTTAGCCACCAATGGGCTGCGGAGATTCGCGCCGTCGTATCGAGCCTAATGGGTTCCGGCGCTCAGCGTCTCGCAATCGATCGGGCGGATCTGGAGGGCGTCGACGCATTACGCGCGCAAGGATTCACGCTGGTCGAGGGGCAGCGGCTCGTTGAACTCGCGCGGTCGGTCAAGAGCGCCGAGGAGATCGCCTGCATGCGACGCTCGCTTGACGTCGCGGATGTTGGTATGCAGCGCATGCGCGACGCGCTACGTCCGGGCATGACCGAGACCGAGCTGTGGGCTGAGCTGCATTACGCCAACATCGTCCACGGCGGAGAATGGATCGAATCGCGACTGCTGAACTCCGGACGCCGCACCAATCCCTGGTTTCAGGAGGCGTCCGATCGGATCATCGAGTCCGGCGATCTCGTGAGCTTCGATACTGACATGATCGGGCCGTATGGCTATTGCAGCGACGTGAGCCGCACGTTTTTCTGCGGTAACGGGCAGCCATCGAACCAGCAGAAGAGCCTTTACGCGCTCGCGGTCGAGCAGGTCGAGTACAACTGCGCCCTGCTCAGAGCCGGCCTCACGTTTCGGCAGTACGCGGAGCAGGCGTGGCCCATCCCGCCGAGATTTGCCGCACAGGACTACGGTTGCGTCGCCCATGGGGTCGGCATGGTCGACGAATGGCCGAGCATCTTATGCGACGCCAAGGATCCGACGCAGATGGATGGTGTGTTCGTACCCGGCATGACGATTTGCATCGAAAGCTACATAGGCGAGGTCGGCGGGACCGAAGGCGTGAAGCTGGAACAGCAGGTGCTCATCACGGAGACCGGGCACGAGATCCTCAGCCTGTTTCCGCTTGAGCCCAAGCTTCGCTGACCGTCCGCCTGATCGGCCGATCGCGACCGACATTCGCACTGCCGGCGCCCTCGGATAGTCTTCGCTTCGCGAGCGACCCAGTACCGGACCCGGAGCCCGCAGAAGTCCACACCCCTTTAGCGATACTTGACCGAGCAACCGTACGGTCGCGTCACCGCTTCCTGCACGGGCTTGCCAGCCGCGACCGCATTGAGTGCCAGCCGGACGTAGTTCTTGGCGGTGGCGATGTCGGCGACGTCAGTCGTCGGCTTGTCATCGATGCCGCCCATGAAGACGAGTGTGCCGGCGCCGTCGATGACGAACATGTGCGGCGTCGTTCGCGCATCGTAGGCCCGGCCGATTGTGCCGGCTGGGTCAAGAACGACGGCCGCAGGCGCTGCACCTCGGCTGCGGGTCAGCTCGTTCGCCTCCGCGGCCGTGACGCTGCCCTGCGTTCCCGGTGCGCTCGAGAGAATGGTCAGCCAGACGACGCCCTGACCTGCAGCCTCCTTTTGCAGAGCCTGCATGTTCCCGGAGCGATAGTGCTTGCCTACGAACGGGCACTGGTGGTTGGACCATTCGAGCACGACGGTGCGCCCGCGCAGGTCCTTGAGCGCGACCGTCTTGCCGTAGCTGTCGGTGCCGACGAAATCCGGTGCCGGCTTACCCACTCGCGGACCGTCGCCTTCGACGCCGGTCGCAGCGCCGCCGAGGACGACCACGACAGCCAGCAACGTGCATACCCGAATCGACCAACTGGTCGGGGAACGGTCGCGCGATGTCATGTCGGCTCCTGGGTAGTTGACGAGTAGTTGCTGATAAGACTCACCGGCTTGCGTCGGAATCGCCCGCGAGCGCGTGCACGGTGTAGCCGCGACCTGGCAGTCGTGCGGACGCTTGTCCGACGACGAGGACGCCGTCGATGGCAGGCAATGGCGCATCACGCAGGTCACCACGGGTCATTGTCAGTACCAGATCATTGCCTATCCACTCGGGTTTCTGAACCGCCGCGTTGTCAATTGACCCCCATGTCCGTGGCAGGAAATGCACCGGCGAGCCCGGCCGCAGATCGCGCCCGGCACCATTGAGAGAGAGCTCGATTCTCGATGCATGGACGCTGAGCGACGCCGGCCAGGGGGCGGGGCGCGGCAGGCGGTCACGCGCGGCATTGAAGACAGTCGAGGAATTGGCGGAGGCAATGCCTGGCGCGGTCGCGGTTTGACGCACGGTCAGTTCCGTGCGGGCGTGCTCCGGTATGCAGGCTTCCTTGCATGCCAGCCAATGGACGTCCACCGCCAGAGAAGCCGGTGCCGTTTGCAGCACAGCGGGAGCACGAACCTGCTGCAGCAGCACGACGTTCCCCTCGTAGCCGTAGGTCACATCGCGCCCCATGCGCACCACGCGAGGAATGGGCCACTGCACGTCGGCTGCCTGGTACCCCGCGGGCAGCGCCCAGGTTAGGGTGGTTGCCTGCCCGGCGTCTCCCGGATTGACCCAGTAGGTGTGCCAACCCGGCGCAATCTGCTGCGCGACGGCCACCCAGAAAGTCTCGCCCGGGCCGACCGACTCATGGTCCGCGAAGGCCGTGATGACAACGTGTAGTGGCTCGGCCGCCTGCACCGCCGCGGCCAGCGCGGCGGTCACCCCCGCGAGCGACAGCCCGGCGATCTCCATCGCGACCACGAGACACGACTTCGCGTGAGATCGACTGAGAGAGAGCATGTGCATGCGACGCCCACTAGCAATCCGCGATCGTCACGCCGATTGGGACCCGCCTGATCGGCTGAGGTTCCCACATCCTAAATCCGTTGTACAACTGCCTGGACTGAGGACAAACCCGAGCGTTCATGCCCCGGTCGGCCATCCGCGGAGCGGGATTTCCGACCTGGTCGTATGGCGGCTGGTATCCCGGAGAGTGCGGAGCAGCTGCGGGTGCTGCTTTCGTCAGGTCGTCTGCTGATTGTAGCCGGGGACACCAACGGCTCTCCGGCCTGGCGATCACCCGGAACAGGGGCCACGCCGTCGATCGACCTCACGCAGACCGTCTTTATCTCCAAGAGCGCGTCCCGCCGTTCCCGGTCAGGTGGGCCGTGGCGGTGCGCCAATGCTCTGGACCGCAGGTGTGTGGTCCGAAGCCGACCTCAATCAGGGGTAGCTGGGCGCATCAGGCCGCCCGTCGATAGCATCGGCGATGGCGGCCACCGGATCCTGATGAATTCACGTGCGAAAATTTAGGTTCCCAAGCCTACTTCTCGCCCATGCCTGGGTTGTTCGCTCTAGACATTCCAGGGAGCATGTAGACACGGAAAGGCGCAAGAAGGAGTATCAAATGACAACTGCAAACCTGACTACCGTTTTGAAGGGATCTGTGGAGAATAGCCGCAAGATTGGCCATGACCTCGTCCGACTGTACGGGGCCGGCAGCCGACGCATGCTGCAGACAATGGACCGGGGCTTCACCAAGATGCTGGAGAGCCCGCCCGTCCCCATTAAGGAAGCTCTGCGGGCGCGCGTAAAGGCGACCGGAAAGCAGGTCGTGGAGTTTGCGACCGACGGAGTAACAATTACGTCTGCGACCGCCGTCAAGGCGATCGACACCGTTTGCGACGGAAGCGACGCGCTATTCGGTGGTATCCACATGCGCGTCGAGCAGATCGAGAATCCGTACGCATCCCGCGCCGTAGACTGGCTGGTCAAGGCTGGGTTGCCGGCGGCACAGTTGAACCGCGAGTTCACTGACCAGATAGCCCACAACGCCGCGAAGCTCGCATCGGCGGCGGCCGGACAGAAACGCCGGGTTGCGACGCCTCGGGGTCGCAAGCCGCACGCCAAGAAGGCGCGGCGCTAGATCGATCGAAACGCCGTCCGCGGCTCGGCCGCGGACGGCGAATGCTGTGATCGGCCGGTTTTTCTCCCGAACGCCGGCGTAGTATGAACGGGCGGGAGCCCAGAGCAGACTAGCGGCGGCTGCCCACGGTTGAGCAGCGCATGCCTCGGCTCGCGCCGCGTCAGCAATTCGGGTCAGGTGACGAACGGGAGGTTCACGATGAGCAAGAAGTCAGCTGCGCCGGCGCGACGCTCAACGGCCCGGGCACGCCATGTCGGCGTATTTCCGGAGTTCCCCGGCCCAAATCTTCTAACCGACTCCTGGCACAGCGGCCTCAAGAAGCTTGAGGACGTGTTCGACGAGCGTGTTGCGAGCGCACTTCACCGTCTAGGCATTCCATCGGCCAAGACCGTCGAACGTCTCGAGCGTCAGATGGAGGAACTCGCCGCGCAGGTGCAAGGCCTCCGTCAGGCCAACAAAAAGAAATAAGGTTGACGGGCGTAGCGCCGCGATGAGCGTTCGCACATACACCGTGACCTTCAGCGGGTCATGAAGACCCGCGACCGTATCGTCGAACAGAGTCTCGTGCTGTTCAACGCCGAGGGTCTGCCGAAAGTATCGACCAACCGAATTGCCGCCGAGCTCGAGATCAGTCCAGGCAATCTCTATTACCACTTCAAGTCCAAGGAGCGGATTGTCGAATGGCTGATCCGCCGCTTCGAGCAGCGCATGGCGCCGCTTTTAGACCAGACCGTGGTGGTTGCGGCACTCGATGACTGGTGGCTGACCCTTCATCTTGGCCTCGAAGCGATCACGGCTTACCGCTTCTTGTATCGCGATGTCGATTTCCTGCTGCACGAGTACCCGCGCTGCGGCGCCCGCGTGCAGCACCAGGCGGCGCTCAACGTACGGGCGGCAATGCGGCAGTGCCAGCAGCTGTTCGCCGCTGGCGTCCTGCGGGCGAGCCCGACGGAAATCGCAGCACTGGCTCGGCAGATCGTGTTTACCGCGACGTGCTGGCCGACCTACTCGCGGCTGATGCACATTGGCGCGGAGAGCGCTGAAGGGCCCGAGCACGCGGCCTATCACCTGCTCGCTCTCATGAGCCCCTACGTCGATGGAGCCTCACGGAAATACCTCGACTATCTGCGCAGCAAGTACGTGCGGTAGCGCTTAGACGCCGCGACGGCTGCGCCAAAGGCATCAGCATCGCACAGCTGGTGAAGCGCTGAGCGGCTGCGCACTTAGATCGTTCTGTGCCCCGATCTCGGCTCTCCATCGAAGCGGCTATGTACGAAGATGCGACGTATCGTTGACCGTGATTAGCCTTGCTCCGTCCAACGCCGCATCGATCTCGCTAAGCCCGCACGGGTCCTGCGTCAGCCGCCAATACGCCGACATGGGCTGATCGAGAAGTTGAAGCAGAAGAGCCCGGTTGCCGCTGTCGTGCCCGACAACAATGATGGCCTCCTGGACGTGCCGGTCGAGAATCAGCCTAAGCACATTGGATATCCGTCCGATGAGGTCCTGGAGCGACTCGCCGTTCGGGAACCGCACAAGGTGCGGCGCGGTATCCCATCGGTCGAGCAGAGCAGGCCATCGGCTCCGCACCTCTACGCGCGTCAACCACTGCCAGTCACCGTAGTCGAGATCGACGAGATCGCCGAGGACCTGAGTGCCGACGCCGGTGGCAGCCGCGATGGCATCCGCCGTCTGCGTGCAGCGCTGCAATGGGCTTGTATAGACGACGACGGGCTGCCACTGACGCGCAATGCGTTCTGCCACCGCGCGTGCCTGCTGGATCCCTTGTGGTGACAGCGGTACGTCTCGACGCCCTCTGAAGCGCTCGGGCGTGATTCCGTCGACATGGCCATGGCGCACCAGCAGCAGCTTCGTCACGCCTGCCTCCCATTGCACTCAATGCATCTCGTGACGTGTATCTCGCTACGCTGCCCGCTCTCAGCCGGACACGTCTGGCTGAGGCAGGTACGAAGTACTCTCTACCGATAAAACGCCGCCGCCCGGACCTCCCCGCAATCGCACCTCGGTATCCCAGGTGATCAGGTGAAGCCGCAGCTGGCCGCCGCGCCAGTACTGCTCCTCGCATGCGAGTGCCGCGTATTCGAGGAGCCAGCCGGGACGGCCGCGAGCGGCCCGTATCAGCGCCCGGCGGGTCGGTGCGGACGCCGGAGGAGCGCCCATCCCGGCCAACAATGCCGTCAGCTGTCGAGCAAGCGACCGGGGAGGCGTCGGCGGCATGCGCACGGTCGAGCACCCCACTCGCAGAGCGCGCAGCCGTTCCCGCTCGCGAGGCGAATCGATGTCGACCGCGAGGAGGATCCCGACGAGGCCGCCGCGAAGCCGGCGCAACCATCCCTTCATCGCCGTCGGTACCCGTGTCACATGGTCAAGCAGCAGCACCGCCGGATGCGCATCCGCGGCCCGCCAGAGGCGCGCTCGGGCCGCGCGGCGGGCCAGGCCCTTCGTCGGGGTATCTGGATAGGCGCGTTCGAGCGCGCACGTGATGTCATCGAGGCTATTAGTGCTGGCACTGAACCCCCACCGGCGGGTGTCGAGCTCCTTCCGAACCGCGGTCAGCAAAGTCGTCTTACCGCTTCCCCGTGGGCCCCACAGCAGCACGTGCTCGCCGCGCTCGAGGCGGCGAGCGAGGTCCCGTGCGAGCGGGCCGCGGGCTCGGGAACCGGCTGTCGGGGGAGCCGATGAGCGTTCCGTCGGCTCGCGGCGTGGAACCCGGACGCGCAGATGTCCGTTAGTCGCTGCGGGTGAGTACTGCACCGGGCACCATCAACGCTCACCCCACGGCCTGACGAAGGCCGTCCGTCCCGCGTAGACCGCAGAGGCTCCGAGACTCTCCTCGATGCGAATCAGCTGGTTGTACTTCTCGACGCGCTCGCCGCGGCACGGCGCGCCCGTCTTGAGATGTCCAGTAGCGAGCGCTACGGTGAGATCGGCGATGAATGAATCCACAGTCTCGCCACTACGGTGGGAAACCATCGCGCCCCACCCCGCCGCGTGGGCCATCTTCACGGCCGCGACTGTCTCAGTCAGCGTGCCGATCTGGTTCAGCTTGATCAGCACTGCATTCGCAACGTCCTCCGAGATTCCCCGGGCAATGCGCGTCACATTGGTGACGAAGAGGTCATCGCCAACCAGTTCAATCTTGTCCCCCAGCGCAGCATTCAGCAGCTTCCAGCCCGCCCAGTCGTCCTCCGCGAGACCATCCTCGATCACGGCGATCGGGTACTGTCGGACCCAGTCGGAATACAACGCCACCATTTCCTCGGCGCCGACCGAGCGGTGTTCGGTCCGCAGCTGATAAAGGCCGGCCTCGAAGAAGCTGCTCGATGCGGGATCCAGTGCCAGGACCACGTCGTCGCCCGGCCGATACCCGGCCGCCTCGATGGCGCGCAAGATCAGCTCAACCGCATCCACATTGCGCTTCAGCACCGGCGCAAATCCCCCCTCATCTCCGACCCCTGTTGAGAGTCCGGCGCCCTTGAGCACCTTCTTGAGCTCGTGGTAGATCTCCGATCCCCACCGCAGCGCCTCCGCGAAACTGGGTGCTCCGACGGGCGCAATCATGAACTCCTGGAAGTCCGTGCCCTGCCAGTTTGCGTGGGCGCCGCCGTTCAGAATGTTGAACATGGGGACCGGCAGGCGGCTGGCGGCGGCCCCGCCCAGATACCGGAAAAGCGGCAGGCCGCAAGCTTCTGCAGCGGCCCGCGCGACGGCGAGGCTGACTCCCAGAATGGCATTCGCACCGAGTCGTGCCTTGTTTGCCGTTCCGTCCGCCGCACACATGGCGTGGTCAACTGCGCGCTGGTCCTGCGCGTCCAGACCCCTGACGGCATCGGCGATCATGCCATTCACGTTGGCGACCGCGTGGCGGACACCCTTGCCGCCATAGCGGCGCGCATCCGCATCACGCAGCTCGACGGCCTCATGCACACCGGTAGAGGCGCCCGACGGAACGGCGGCACGCCCGCTTGCGCCGCCCGCCAGCGCCACGTCGACCTCGACCGTAGGATTGCCGCGGGAGTCGAGGATCTCGCGGGCGTGGACGGACAGAATCTGCATTTCCACCAGGCGGTCTCTCGCTAAGGCTAAAGCTAAAGCACGGCGCGCGACGGCGCGCACATGCCGCCGCAGGACACCCGAATCGTATCGCCCAAATTACCGAGAGCGGCCCGCCAGCATGGCTGCGGTGCAGCCACGTCGCGGAGCCACTCGAGTGCCATGGCTGCGGCGAGCATGCCGATCGCCATCATCAGCGCTGTGGCGACCGGGCGGCGCGGGTCGGCTGTAACGATGCGTGCAACTGCTGCGCCGAAAGCCGCAGTAGGTACGGCGATGCTCGCTGCCGAGGCACGGAGCAGTGCGGTCGAGTCCGTGGCGGGACATGCGAAAGCGTCATCGCAGCACGCTGACGCCGCAGCGCGCGTGGGCCACGACCTGGCGCGCGACCGAACCGACGAGCAGGCGGTCAAACAGGGTCCGGCCTCGGTGGCCGACGACGATGTGATCGATCGCGTGGCCCTCGGCGTAGCGCACAATCTGGTCGGCAGGATGACCGATCGCCACCGCGAGAATCGCCGGCTGCTTGCCGAGCTTGGGCTTGATACCGTCCAGCAGCTTTTCGCAGTGCCCGCGGGACTGCTCGATCACGGCCTCGGTTTCCTCTTCGGTGCCGAACTCTGGCGGGCGCGCAACTGCCAGCACGTGCAGCTCCGCGCCGTACCTCGCCGCCATGTCGGCTCCAAAGTCGAGCGCGGCGCGCGCAGCGTTGGAGCCGTCGTAGGCCACCAGTATCTTGCGAATCATGGCGGACTCTCCGCAGTGGTCGCTTTGGGCTGCGAGTCGGCAGTTGGCGTGATTGTGGTGGAGCTGCTGCCCCGCCCGGGCATGGGAAGCAGATGTCGAGGCAGGAAAAACGCATTGGCGATCAACGTGGGCACGACAGCGCTCCCGATGACGGCGGCTACCAGGGCAGAATACTGCGCCTGGTTGATCAACTGGTGTGAAAGGCCGAAAAGCGCTGAGATGGTACCGAACGTGAGACCTGTCGACATCAGAAGTGTCGTGTACATCCCTTCCTGGCGTGGGGACCGGTAGGCACGGGTGACCGGGTAGACGCCGGCAACCTTGGTGATCATTTTGCCGCTCAGCAGCAGCACAAACGCCGCCGGGGCGGCAATCAGTGCCGGGAGCAACACGAGCGAGCCGGCTCGAATGAAATAGAAAGGCGTCAGCAGGCCAAAAACGAGCGTCCGCAGGCGGCGAACGAGCACATGGTCCTTGCCAACGGTACCGGCAAGCACCATGCCGAGCAGATACGCCGGCAGCACGGCTTCGCTGCCTGCCCAGGACGCGAGCGCCCCAAGACCAAACAGGCACGCCATCAGGAATTTTGCTTCCAGCTCCGATGGCCGGCCGCCGTAGCGCGCAAAGAAGCGCGGGACTATCCACGGCAGCGCCCGGAAAGCGACCAGTCCGACGCCCAAGAAAATGACGGTCCGAAAGGTGAACGGGGCGAAGATAATCCCGAGCGCGGCGACGGTCGCCAGGTCAGTCATGAAGCACGCCGCGAGTACGGTCTTCCCGTACTCGGTGGTGTTAAGACCGAACTCGAGCATGACCGCGTACACGACGGCGACGGACGTCGTGGACATGGCGATTCCGGCGAGCCAGCTCGCCTGTGGATCCCAGCCCAGCACCCAGCGGGCCAATGCCGTGCAGCCAAGAAATGGCCCAGCGAAACTCACGAGGCCGATCCAGCTGGCCTGCTTCCACTGGCGTCGGAACACCTCCGGATCGAGTTCTGCTCCGGCGAGGAACGTCAGCAGGATGGCACCGGCACCGGCAAGGAACTTGATCCAGGTGGCATCGCCCGCGAGCAAGGCACTGCCGATCGTCGCCCCGATCAGGAGCTGGGCGATCGTGCCGACAACGATCTCGGAAAGTGCAGTCGCGACACGGAGCCAGATCGAGACGAGGCTTGCAATGAGCGCGAGCCCGAGCCAGAGCGCCGCCTGAGCCCAGATTTCGGTCACCGCGATGTCTCGAGGGAGTCAGTCACGATCGATTACTTCCGACGGATCGCTGGCATCCGGATTCAAGATACCGAATCGGGCCGGAATTAGAGCATAGAAAAGCCGAACTTTTTCGGTGCGCACGAGATCCAGGAGCTGCTTCGCTTCCTCATCCGTCACGATGAACTCGACCTCCACGGTGAGCGATCCTGCCAGTTCAAAGAAATGGTCCTCGTGGAGGACGTGATGGCGGCCGAAACCCGCCATGGCACGAAACGCTGAACCGCCGCGAACGCCGAGCCGATTCGCTTGCTCGAGAAGCCATTCCCATAGCGGACGCCCTGCAAAACGGGCACTCTCATGAACATAAAACCGGCAGAATGATCCCTGCATCGCGGCATGCCTCTCAGTTGCGTCAGCTCCTCAGCCAGTTGACGGTGCCGACGCCAGCCACGGTCATCGCTACAGAGCCGAAGAGGTGAACGGCCGCGGCAGCGACCGCCCACAGGCTCCGCCCCTGCTGCAACAGCGTGACGACTTCCGCCGAGAATGTGGAGAAGGTCGTGAGCCCACCGCAGAAGCCGGTGATCACGAATAGGCGCCATTCGGGCGCAATCGCGGAGTAGGTTGCGAAGAATGCGATTGCCACGCCGATGATGTATCCGCCGATCAGGTTGGCGCTTAACGTGCCGGGCGGGATGGCCGGGAACAGGCTATTCAGTTGGCTCCCGAGCCACCAGCGCAGCAACGCGCCGAGACCGGAGCCCAAAAAAATCGCGACGACGGGGTTCAGCATTGGGCCTGTCCTCAACAATACTCGGGACAGGCGGCCGGTCACAGCTACGCCTCCCGAAAGGGCTCGCGTAGGCATCATCAGCCGACGACCGGCGGTTCCTAAGGAGGAATGCCATCTCCTCGGCCGCACATTAGCGTAGGCCGAGCCCCGAAGGCTAGCAGAACGGGCCCGACGGGGTCAGTCACCGCAGCGGGTGTCGCGCGCACAGGCAGCCGCGTCGATTCCGGGCGGACGGGTCGATGTCGTCTGTTGACAGTGTCAGTGAACCCAATCGCCCGTCCCCGATTCTGCCGATCAGGGGATCATGTCGCAGGTCGTACAGGCGACGCAGCCATCCCAAGCGAGCCCAATTGGAACCCAGAGCGCCGTCGGTTTGCGATAATCCGCCACTGCCGCACCCGACTCTCTCGTACGTTTTGACGCTTCCGCCGCGGCCGTGCGGCCGGCTCGCCGAGCTTCCAAGCGCCCGACAGGATTGAGGCACGCCAATGCACGTTCACGCAGCGGTTGCGGCATTGATCGGATCGATACTGATCTCAGCACCGACTGCGGCCGATCAACGCCAGGATGCCGAACACACCGCTTCCCACCTCGACGGCCGCTACGGCCACAACCACCACTATGCAGATCGCGGCATCGTCGTAGACAGCCTTCCGCCGGATGCGATGGCAGTTCGGTACGGCCGGGATCACTATTGGTTCAACGCCGGCGTGTGGTACCGCGCGCAAGGTACACAGTTCATCGTCACTGCGCCCCCGATCGGCGCCATCGTGCCCGTGCTGCCGCCTTTCTATACGGCGCTAATGATCGGCGGGATCCCGTATTACTACGCCAATGACACACATTATGTGTGGCGCAACGGCGACCATGGCTACCAGGTCGTCGAGCCGCCGCCGGGTGCCGATGCCACGCAGGTTGTCACACCAGCCACCGCTGCCGCAGGCGCTCGGCCCACAGGTCCCGATAGTGTCTTCATATATCCGGATAAAGGGCAGTCGGCCGAGCAGCAGGAGAAGGATCGATCGGAGTGCCACCGCTGGGCCGTGGATCAGGCGGGCTTCGACCCAACCCGGAGTCCTGGTGAACCATCGGCGGAGCAGTCCGCTTCCCGAACCGCGAATTACTTTCGAGCTATGAACGCCTGCGTCAATGCTCGTGGCTACACAGTGCGGTGAAATTCTCGGGCGTACTGGCATTCACATGGTGCGACGCCGGCGCCGTCGGCTGTCGGATGCCGATGCGCGGAGCCGACATTGATTGCCGGTGCGTTCGCCCCGACCGCACCGACCATCGAACGAAACTCCGAGGCTGCGAGGATCGGACTCTCGAAGCTCACGCGCCATCCGTCACGATCAGTGACGGGTCTCTGTCGTCGCCAGATGTAGACGATCGGCCGCACCTCCGGCCTCCTCTGCACGTTTCTGTGAATGCGGCCCTCGGCTTCGGCGGTCAACACGTTTAAACGGCGTCGACAGCGCAATATGCCTGTGCTTACATCGGGTGTCAGCCAACGCAACCGACCATTGCCTCGACATCCGCTGCGCTCGCGCTTCGTGCATTGCCCGAGGTTGTCGGGCGACATCGGGTCACCGCCGCGTCCGTTCGACGGCCGCACGCCGCTCGATCAGCGGATGTGGCGCTCCGACCTATGGCACCGGTCACGGCCGCCGCAGGGACTGACTGAACCAGACGCAGCGCGGCATGTGAGCGTGGGCCTTGCTGATCTCGACAGTTAGGAACGGCAGATGAGGACGCGATACAGGGCGACTGGAGCGGAACACAGAAAACAAGCGGCAGAGAAACGGTCACGCCGACGGCCGCGGGAACCGCGCTTTATACGCTGACCTGTGCCAACGCAGTCGGTTCAGTGGCGACTACCGTGAGCCTGACCGTTACGCCAGCAGCGGGCACGGCGGTTGGCGGCCACGGGGGCGGCGGCGCCATGGGACGCTTCGCCTTGCTGTCTCTGGCGTGCGTTGGCTTCGCGCGGCGATTCCGGGCGAAGGGCACGTCGGGCGAGCGCGTTTGAGGCAATCTGCAGAAATGCCCGCCACGTCCGTCAGCGGGACTCACCCGGGCCGCTGCCTGCCAACCGGCTCGCCGGGCTCGGCGCACGGGTATCCCAGCCACCACCCAAGGCTTTAACGAGCGACACGGTGGCCCGCAACCGCCGGACCTCGATGTCGACGGCGGACAAACGGGCCGCGAGCGCGGCATTCTCGGCCGCCACGACTTCCAGATACGTCACGATGCCGCCCGTATAACGGTACTGGGCTTGCTCGAGCGCGCCCTGCGTGGCTGTGACCGCCGCCGCTTGACTCGTGCCTTCTTGCTCGAGTTGGCGCAATGCAGCGAGCTCGTCTTCCACCTCCTGGAAAGCCGTGAGTACAGTCTGGCGATAGTCCGCAACCTGCTCATCGTAGACCGCATGCGCCTGCGCAGACTGCGCGCGGTGCAGACCGCCGTCGAATACTGTGAGCACTGCAGTAGGGCCGATCGACCACAGCTGGCTCGGTGCCGTGATCCAGTTGGACGTGGTCGTGCTTTCGTAGCCGCCCGCTCCGAGCAGCCCGAATACCGGAAAGAATGCGGTTCGTGCGATTCCGATCCCGGCATTGGCCGCAGCGACCCGGCGCTCGGCGGCCGCCACGTCGGGTCGCCGCTCCAGCAGCGCCGACGGCAAGCCCGCGTCGATCGCCGGCGGCAGGAGGTCTAGCGGCAGCGGCCGTGCGTCGAGGTGGAAGGTCGAGGCCGACTCACCCACCAGCACGGCGATGGCGTGCTCGGTCTGTGCACGGTTGAGTCGGTTATCCGCAGCCTGGGTCTGAGCAGTATGGAGCTGCGCCTGGGCCTGCTGCAGGTCGGAGATCGGCGCAGCGCCTCCGTTGTAGAGGTTCTCCGTCAGCTCGAGTGCCTTGGCGTAGTCAAGCACGGTGTGGTCGAGGATCTCCTGCTGCGCATCTTCGCTGCGTAGCAAGAAGTAGTCGGCCGCGAGCTCGGCATGCGTGCTCAGATCAAACGACGCGAGGTCTGCAGCACTGGCCTGCTCGCTGGCGTGGGCGGCGGTAACCTGATCGCGGATGCGGCCCCACAAGTCGACTTCGTAGGAAACGTCGGTCTCGAGCACATAGTCGTTGCTAACGGCAGGTCGCGTGCTCGAATAGGTCGGCGAATTGACAGAGGTTCTGGAGCGCGTTGCATCTGACCCGACCGTCACCGTCGGGAAAAACGCCGACCGGGCGATGCGGGTGCCCGCTCGCGCCTGCTCCAAGCACGCAAACGCCGCCTTAAGATCCTGGTTGGCGGCCGTAACCCGCATCTCCAGCGCATCGAGCGTTGCATCGTCAAAGATGGACCACCACGGGCCCCGCGGTCGACCGTCCGACGGTTGAGCTTCTTTCCAGGCGCCGGCTTCGCGGTAGGCGGCGGGCGGGGGTGCTGTGGCGGGCGTCCTGTACGCGGGTGCGAGCGAGCACGCGCCGGCGGCTCCGGCCAGCAGACACAGGCCCACTCGGGGAATCCTCACGGCGCTTTGCTCCCGCTCCGCGACGTCGCCGCAGCCGGCTTGAGTTCCGGCCCGGCGATCTGCACCAGGGCCCCATCTGTTATCGAGTCCGTCGGGTTGATGATGACATCGTCCCCGGCGGTGATGCCGGACAGGATCTCGAGCGTGCGGCCAAAGTCGCGACCGGCCACGATGCTCTTCAGTCGTACGCGGGAGTCCGAGCCGACCGTTGCTACCTGCAGGCCCGTCGCTCGGAACATCAGCGTGTTCGCCGGCAGCCGCAGGGTTTCGGCACTCCCCGGCAACTGCAGATGAACTTCTGCGTACGCGCCTGGGAACAGCGCACCACTGCTGTTGTCCACCTGCAACTCCACTTGCAGCGTGCGCAAGCCCGGATCGAGCGCGTTGGCCGTGCGTACGACCTTGGCCGGAAAGTTCTTCCCGGGTTGCTCGGCGAAGCGAAGCTCCGCGCCGACGCCAACCGCCGTCGCCGCGGCGTATGGCTCCGGCACGAGCACGTAGACGCGCAGCCTTTCGGTATCGGCCATCCGGAACAGCGCACCGCCGGCGCTTTGACCGGCGTTGATCAGCGCACCGATATCGGTGTTTCGTTGCGTGACGACGCCATCGAACGGCGCCAGCACGCGCTTGAACGACTCGAGATCCCGCAGTCGCGCGACATTGGCTTTGGCTGAGTTGGCCGCCGCCAGCTTCGCTGACGCATCGCCGGCCTTGGAATCAGCATCCTGCTGGGAGACCGAGTGTGTCTTGAGTAGCCCCTTCCAGCGTTCGTCTGTCGTCCGTGCGAGCAGGGCGTTGGCGTCGGCCACCGCCAGATCGGCGACCGCCTGATCGAGTGCCTGGTCGATTTCAGGTGTGTCGAGCTCGGCGAGAATCTGGCCTTTCTTCACGCGCGCGCCGATGTCCGTGTACCAGACCTTCAGATAACCATTGGTGCGCGCATAGATTGGAGCCTCGACGAATGCTTGCACGCTGCCTGGCAGTGTCAGCTCCTCGAACGCGGGACTCCGGTCGGGCTTGAGCGTCTGGACGATGGGTACCGCCGCGACGGTCGTGTCCCTGGCGATCGCCGCGCGGCTGAGCACGCGATCGACGACTCCCCAGATTGCAAACAGCAGGGCTACCACGAGGAGCGGCACCGCATACCGCCTGATCGGGTGGCGAGAAGCGCCATTGCCGGAGCTGTCGGGCGAAGGCTCCATCATCAGGTTCTCCCGCGAGCTAGCCGGCCCGCTTCCATCCCTGAGCGGCCGTGGACGAGTGTAAACATCGCCGGCACAAGAAACAGTGTGGCGATCGTAGCGAAGATCAGCCCACCAATTACCGCCCGGCCGAGCGGCGCGTTCTGCTCGCCCCCGTCTCCCAAGCCGAGAGCCATGGGAATCATGCCGATAATCATCGCCAGCGCCGTCATCAGCACCGGGCGAAAACGCATGAAGCCGGCCTGCAGCGCCGCGCTCAGGGCGTCGTCACCCGCATTCAACCTTTCGCGCGCGAAGCTGATCACTAGGACGCTGTTGGCCGTCGCCACTCCCATACACATGATGGCGCCCGTCAGCGCCGGGACGCTCACAGTCGTATGCGTCAGAAACAGCATCCAGACGATACCGGCCAACGCCACCGGCAGGGCCGTGATGATGATCAAGGGATCGAGCCACGACTGGAAATTGACGACAATCAGCAGGTAGACGAGAACGATGGCCGCGAGCAGCCCGACGAGCAAGCCGTTGAACGACGCGTTCATCGTCTGTACCTGTCCGCGCACCACCACGCGGCTGCCGCGCGGCAGATTGCTCTGGGAGGCCGCAACGATCCGGTTGACCTGAGACGAGATGAAACCTAGGTCGACGTCCTGCGCCGCACCGTAGATGTCGAGCACTGGCATCGCATCGTAGTGACTCACGACGGCCGGGCCGACGCTGCGGTGGAAGGTCGCGACATTGGCGAGCACTTGCGCCGGTCCCCCGACGCCATTCGTGAGTGGCGTCATCGCCAAAGCGTTGGGCGAATCGAGCCGATACTGGGGAGTCTGGGCCACGACGTTGTACTGCGTGCCAGTGCCGGGATCGATCCAGAACGACGGGTTGGTCTGGACGCTGCCAGACAGCGACACCAGCATATTCGACGCCACGTCCCGCTGCGTCAGCCCGACCAGCTGTGCCTTGGTCCGGTCGACATCGACGATGAGCTGCGGATAATCGCGCGCCTGCTGGATGCGCAGATCCACGAGGCCCGGAACCGAGCGCAGCTGCTGCAGCAGAGCGCCGGCAAAAATACGATTCGCCTCGACGTCGGCGCCCACGATCTGCACGTCGATCGGGCTCGGCAGCCCGAAGTTGAGCGTCTGGCTGACGATGTCGGCTGGCAGGAACGCAAACGCCATGCCCGGGAAGGCGTTGGGCAATGTGCGCCGCAGCCTACGGACGTAGTCGGCCGTGGCGTGGTGCCGCTCGGTCAGGGTCACGAAGATGTCCGCGTCGCCAGGACCGACCGGCGCCGAGGTGCTGTAGGAGAGATTGATGCCGCTGTATGGCAATCCGATATTGTCTGCGATGCTGGCGATTTCCGCCGCCGGGATGACCTGCCGGATCGCGGCCTCGACCGCATCGCTCAGCGCCGCGGTCTCCTCGATGCGAAGACCGGTCCGCGCCCGGAGGTGCAGCTTGATCTGGCCGGAATCGACGATCGGGAAGAAATCCTGGCCGAGACCGGGCAAATAGTGGCCAAACGGAAACGCAATCATTGTCGAGGCGATCGCCGCGCCAAAGAAAATGACCGGGACGCGCCGACCGCTGTGTAATGCCGCCTCCAGCAGGTCGTGATAGCGCGAGCGTAGCCGCTCGAAGCTGCGCCCGAAGCCCGCCTGGAACCGCTTCAAGACGCCGCCGGCTGTCTCGACCTCATGTGGCTGGTGTTGCTTGAGCCAGTACATTGCGAGTGTCGGAACCAACGTGCGGGAAAGCAGATAGGAGGCAAGCATCGCAAACACCACGGCCTCGGCGAGCGGAACGAACAGGAACTTGGCGATTCCGACCAGCAGAAACATGGGTACGAACACGATGCAGATCGCGAGTGTCGACACCAGCGCCGGCAATGCGATCTGCTGGGCGCCATTCAGGATCGCGGGTTCGACAGCCTCACCGCGCTCCAGGTGCCAGTTGATGTTTTCGATGGTCACCGTCGCATCGTCGACCAGAATGCCAACAGCGAGGGCCAGGCCCCCGAGCGTCATGATGTTGATCGTCTGCCCCAGTGCCGACAGGCACGCGATGGAGGCCAAAATCGACAGCGGAATGGACATCGAAATAATGAGCGTGCTGCGCCAGCTGCCGAGGAACAGCAGGATCATCATCCCAGTCAGTGCCGCGGCAATGACCGCCTCGCGCACGACGCCGGAGATGGCCGAGCGCACGAAAAGTGACTGGTCGCCAATCGTCTCGATCTTAAGATCTGGCGGCAGCGCTGCGCGCAGCTGCGGGAGCCGCTGCTTGATGCCGTTGATCACGTCCAGGGTCGAGGTCGTGCCGCTCTTGAGGACGCTCATCAGCACCGCGCGCCGTCCGCCCAGCCGCGCGATGTTTGTCTGCGGCGGATAGCCGTCCCGGACGTGGGCGACGTCGCGGACGTATACGACGCTGCCGCTTCGCGCGGTGATCGGCAGGTCGTTCATTTCCTCGATCTTCTGCGGGCTGGCATTGACGCCGACGAAATACTCGATGTCCCCCACCTTCTGGGTACCGGCCGGCAGGATGAGGTTCTGCGCGGAAATCGCGTTGATTACGTCCGAGCCCGACAGACCCTTCGCCCGCAACGCCGACGGATCCAGGTCCACCTGCACTTGGCGCTGCTTGCCTCCGTACGGGTAGGGCATTGCGGCGCCGGGAATAGTCGCAAGCCCCACGCGCACGACGTTGTTGCTAAGGTCAAAGATCTCGGCCTCTGACAGCGAGTCGCTGGACAGCACAAGCTGCAGTATTGGTACGGTGGACGCGTTATAGGCGAGGATGAACGGCGGCGTCGTACCGGGCGGCGCGGAACGCAGCTGGGTTTGCGACACACCCGTGATCTGGGCGTAGGAGAGTTCCTCGTTCGCGGTCGGCTGGAAGAAATACTTGACGACCGCGATCCCGTTGAGCGACTGCGATTCCGTGTGCTCCACATCGTTGACTGTCGTTTGCGCCGAGCGCTCGGAACTCAGAATGATGCGCGTCGCCATCTCGTCGGGTTGCAGACCCGCGTAGTTCCAAATGGTGGCGACGACGGGGATGCTGATGTTCGGAAAAATGTCGGTGGCTGTGCGCAGGATTGAGAAGACACCCATCAGCAGTATCAGGATCGCCAGCACGATGAACGTGTATGGCCGTTGCAGGGCTATTCGTACAATCCACATGGGCTACCTACAATGTCCGTGGCCCGACAGCTTGCTCGGCCACTGACGTCGCGGCATTACGCTAGGTCGGCGCGGACACCCGCAGGCGCGTGTCGGCCGTCAAGGAGGGCGCGCAGATCCACGACACCCCGCGGCCGGGCGGTACGCCGCTAGGGTCTCATATATACGATGACGGTCTTCAGCTTGCCGTCCCGGGCCAAGTCGACATTCACGCTATACCCTTCGAGCATCTCTATCCGGTCCTTGAAGTTTGCTGAGTCAACGACGTCCAGGCCAGAGATGCTGAGGATCACGTCGCCGGCGCGAATGCCGCTTTCAAACGCTGGCGTTCCCTTGATGACGGACTGAACGTAGACGCCTGTGCGGCCGTGCAATTTCGCTCGCATCGCGTCTGGCAACGCAACAGTGTTGGCGCCGAAGTGAATCTTCGCGATGTTCTGGCGAATCCAGAACGTCGCGGTTACCGCGGCGCTATCGCTGGAGCCGGCCATTCCATGCCTGTGAGCGCCATGTGGCGCAGTACTGGCGTCCGGTTCGACGCCAGTATCGGTTCCGCCCGCCCCGTAGGTTGTTAACGGTCCGGTTTGTTTCACGGGAGGGGCCGGCGCTGGGCGAGCCGTAGCGTCCTTGGATGGCGTGTGGATGAGGACAATATTCGCACCGACCGCCCGCGCCTGGGCACGCGCTCGCTCGTTAATCGCTTCGCTCGACGCCGCAGAAAAAGATCCCGTGCCCATCAGGACGTAGCCGTCTTCGCCCAGCCGCCGAAGGTCCGTGTCGGGGTCGTCTGACGCTGCATACACGGCGGGGTCGCCTTTCGGATGCTCGAATCGAGGATCCGACTTTGCCTTGGCGAAACCCGGGAGCGGCGAATAGTTCGTTCCGGCAGTGGTCGCGGCACAGGCCGACACTGCGAGTAACGCGGCTGTTAAGAGAGCGGTGTGCCTCATTTCCGTCCCCTGGAACTTATCTGACCCCGGAATTCTACCGTTCCGATCCCTGGCTTTCGCCACAATCTGCGGTCCGTCATCCTGTGCATGCTCGCACAGACGTCCGAAAGGCGGCTGGTCGACGGGGCGCTGCACGAAAGCCCGCCAGGACTTACGCGTTATGGTGGACATCGCGCAACCACAGGCCGTCGAACAGCCGCTGACATCGATACGATGCATCGAGAATAGCCTTCGTCATCGCCGCGAGCCGGTCGTAGCGACCTCGGACCGACAGGGTTCGTGGTATTCGGTCGCGTCGACGCCGTCTGGACGGCGCAGCGCTTCGCTTAGCGCAATACCCATGCAGAGGTCGGCGGGCTTCGCTGATCGCTTCCTCGTTCATCCTGTCCGGCTGCGCCGCGGGTCGCGTGGCCGACTGTACGGCGCCGACGTTCCTGATGACGCCCGTCATGCGCCAGCGCTTCGCACTCTTCTGTCGTCTTGCCCTGGAGCTGCCAGCAGCCGGGGGGACCTGCGATGCGACAGTGTCGGTTACCGCGGTGCTGGAGCACGGCACCGGAAGCACGCGCGCGTCGAATGAGACATGCCCGGTGCCCGGGGGCCGTCTGCACGGCCCCCGGGGAAGGCGCGCGACAAAAGCGGGATAGGACCCGGCGTCGCGGCCGCGAGCTACTTGTGATTCTTGTTCGCGGCCTGAGCTGCCATCTTGAGTTCCTGGTTCACCTGATCCAGCAATTCCTTGGCCTTCGCCGCGTGTCCGTCCATGTCCCATTCGTTTGCAACCTGCGCGGCCGTGACTTTCTCAAAAGCCTTCTGGGATAGGTTTTGCGCGGCGGCGAGGTTCGGATGACGCTTGCCGCTGACGTTTTCCACAGGCTTCTGTGCCATGGCGGCACCCGCGCAGAGCAGCGCGATGGCCATGGTGCCAGTAACGAGCAGATTCTTCATGATGATTCCTCTCCAGAAAATTGGGTGGACGGGGTCGCAATGCCGGTCGCGACGGGCGGCCGGTGGCGGCCAATAGTGAGACGCCGCGGAATAGGATTCAACCCCGCTGCGCAGGCACACGTGGCGAGCCGGTAGCTGTCAGTGCTTGGGACGCCCAGTCGTCGGTGGGTGCAGGCGCCGCCGGGCATGCGATGACTTTGCGCCTGCCGAGCGCCGCTGCCGTGGTTTCACGCTTGGCGGCACCTGGATGCGGCTCTGCCCGCCTAGGAATCTGCAGTCGGTCGCCAATGGGCACGCATGGCAGGCCGGCGCCGTGGTCTTGCACAACGTTTGCCCGTGCAACTGGAGCAGCTGGTGCGCTTCTCGCATCGCGCGTGGGTCAGCCCCGATCTGTGCGGCGAGCGCACGGCTGGCTGCGTACATCCGTGCGTACGAAGCCTCTTCCTTGATGAAGCCCAGGCGGGCCAGCACGCGGAGCGCATTCGAATCCGGGGCTAGAACCGAGTGTGCGCCGACGAATAGCAGGATCTTGTCGGCGCCCGGTTCGCCGATCCCGGGAAAGCGGCGCAGCGCCCGCTTGGCCGCCGGAAGCGGACCGTTTGTCACGCGTCGCAGATCTCCGTCGAAGATCTCGATCGCGATTTGAGCGCACATGCGGAGTTTGGCAGCGAACCTGGTCTTCAGTATCCCGTGGGCCGTGACGGACTCGAGGGCCGCATCAGAGGCCGCGAGGATGTCGCGAGGTGCTGTCCCGATCTGACGGCGAAGCATCGCAAAAGCGGCCGCGCGCTTCGCGGGAGACGTCAGATACGCAACATTCTCCCAAAGGATGAGCTCAAACGGCTCGGTCGTCGGCGGGGGAGCGGGCATTCCATAGTGGGCGCGCAGTGTGCCGACAATGACTGCGATGTCTTGAGAGGGACGGGGCATCGTACGCGAGCTCGGTGGGCGCCTACTCCGATCAGCCGAGGATAGCCACTCGATGCGATTCGGTCTCGCTGCACGGGTACAGAGGCCTCAATTGCTGCGCTGCAAGGCATTCGGTTGGATGGCGCCGCCGTCAGTCATGATGGATTCGGTGCAACGCCGCGGGGGAGCTGCAGCTTCAATGTAATCGTCAGGGATCGCTTAGCTGCGCATCTCGGCAACGCGCGATCTAGCTGTGCGCGAACTGCCAGTAAAGCTCGCGCGACTTGCGGTACAGCGGCCCGGGTGGAAGCGTACGGGCCTCGATTCGCGTGATCGGTGCCACCTTTGCATAGTTGCCGCAGCTCCAGATCTCATCGGCCTGCTCGAAGTCTTGGTACTTGAGCACCGCTTCCTCCACCTTAACGCCGGCGCCCCGCAGAAGGCCCACTACTCGCTGGCGGGTAATTCCGTTCAGAAAGGTCCCGTTGGCGATTGGTGTGTACACGATGCCGTTCTTGGCCATGAAGACATTGGCGTTGGCAAGCTCCGCGATATTGCCGAGCAAATCGCGCAGCAGGCAGTTGTCGAAACCGCGCCCCGCCGCTTCTACCAGGGCGCGGGCGTTGTTCGGGTACAAGCAGCCCGCCTTGGCATCGACGGGCATGGTCTCCACTGAGGGTCGGCGGAAGGGAGAGAGCGTAATGGAGCTGGTGCCTGTCGCCGGCATCGGCGTGTCGTACATCGTCAGACACCAGCGCGTCGACTCGGGATCGGCCGGCACCGAGAGCGGGCCACCGTGTTCGGCCCAATACATCGGCCGGATGTAGAGCTCGGGCCGTGGGCCGAAGCGTTTCACGCCGTCGCGCACGAGCCCCAGCCAGGTGTCGACGGGTACCGTCGCCTTCAGTCCGAGCGTGCGGGCCGAGTCGTTGACCCGCTGACAATGCCGCTCGATGTCCGGCGTTACTCCTTCGAAAGCCCGGGCACCGTCAAAGACCGAGGAGCCTAGCCATATGGCATGTGTGCGCGGCCCAAACAGGGCGACGTTGCCTTCATGCCAGTCGCCGGCATAGAAGGTCCAGGTGCGGGAAGGCGTGTCGGCGTGGGCCATGGCGAATCATTCTCCAGTATCGACGTCGCGGGATGACAGGCTGTCGACTGACCGGCGGAGCTCGCTCGAACGGTTGCGAACCGCCCTCGTCAACTTCCGACCGCTGTGCTCACCCCGCCTGCCGAAGCGAGCGCAGATCAATCTTACGGGAACGCAGGGCCATCGCGGGGAGGGCAAAACCAGCGAAGACCGCCTGCTGGCTGGCCTCGGTGCATGTCGGGGTGCACTGAACCAAGCTTAGGGGACCGTCCGACCTAGTGATCACGCTGCGCAGGCGGGTCCGTGAATTCAACGCACAGAAACTCGCCGGTGCGTTCACGTGGGTCTTTCCGCATATTGCACTCCGATACAGCTGCCAAGGAAGTCGCGCAAAAGCATAAAGGTGCGAGCGCCCGGTTGTCCAACTGGTTGGTTTGGCACGTCGACCTGCTTTTTGTCTGTTCGGCGTTTCTGGCGCAGACTCTTTCACGGCAGGCGCCGGATCAGCTCGGGAAACCGTGCGCGAATCGGCCACCGTATTCACAGGAGAGGCTCCATGCTGTTCGCGCGAGTTCTGATCGGGGCGACCGTGATGGTCGTCCTGGGTTATTTCGTCCTTCTGACGTCCAGCCGGGCAGAGGGCGCGTTGAAGACATTCGGAAAGTATCTGGCAATCTGGCTTTTCATTCTTCCGCTGCTGCTCATCATCGCCGCTGGAACGATGGGCAGGAGATATGCCGGCCCGGGCATGATGCACCGCGCAGGAAATGACGGGCCGTGGATTCGGCAGGGCCCTGGGTTTCCGACAGCTCCGCCGCCTGACGCTGGGAGACCGCCGGTAGCCCAGGCCCCGGCGATCGGGGCGCCGCAACCGACTCCCGAGGCCGCGCCACCTGCAAAGTAGCAACCTGTGATCGAGGATTGCGGCCACCGGGGAATCAGCTGTGGCGGGCGCTGATCGCGTTGAAGATAGATCTTAATCTTCGCGCCCAACGACCGAGGCATTACCGGCCACCGGCAAACGCCCGAACCTTCCCACAATGCGCGTGCTGCGTGACCGTCCCGCTAGAGGACGTTGCTCCTGTATCGTCCGCACCACCAGGACAAGGACTGCCGCCGCCTTGGTCGACGGCAGGATGGCAGTTCGGAAGGGCTCCCGACCGGGTCACCAGCTGAGTGGCGCTAGGCCTGCCGCCGCAAGCCCGAGGAGCAATACGAGGGCCTTGGTGCCGGTGCCCCGCGGCGCCAATGCATAGGCATAGACTCCCTTGGCGACGTTATTGCTGGCCGCGGCGATGAGGATCGCCGAGCCCGCCAGGGTCGCTGCTGTCGAACCGGGCGGCGCTTGGGTCATGCTCATGATGAACGGGTCGACATCCGTCACGCCCATGATGGTTGCCAGGATGAAGACGCCTAACCTGCCCAGGTACAAGGCAGCCAAGTGTCCTGCAACCAGCATGGCCACGAAGAACAGGGCGAACAGCAGCGCGGCACGAATCTCCAGCGGATTTGCGGGCTCGTGATCAACGTCCGCCGCTCCGGCAACCGCGCCGTCCTTTCTGGACCACAGCCATCCACCGCCGACGGCGATGGCTGCCAGCACAATGAAAGTCGGCGCCAGTCTTGCCATGAGCGCCCTGTTGAAGAGCGCCAGCAGCACCGCCAGACGCAGATACATGACTCCTGAGGCGATCAGGATCGCCCCGGACACCGTATAGGCGCGAGCATCGAGCGCCGCTCTCTTTGCAAGGACGACTGTGGTCAACGTGGACGAATACGCGCCGCCGAGAACAGCGGCGAGAATTACGCCTCCGCGCCCTTTGGACATCTTGTAAATGACATAGCTGCCGTACGAAATGCCGCTGACGGCCACGACTACCAACCACGTCTTGAACGGATTGATGTTGTAGGACGTGATGTCCTGATTCGGGACGATCGGCAGAATGACCGCCGTCAGCAGCAGAAACTTCGTGAACGTAAATATGTCATCCGCCGCCGTGCGTTTCGCAAGTCCCTCGAGTGCTGTCTTGAGTTCCAGCAAGATCATGCTGGCGACGCCTAGCGTCGTTGCAATCCAGAACTGCTCATGTGCGACGAGCGCGCCGATGAGGTAGGTCGTCAGCGCCGACATCTCGGACGTGACTCCGGAGGCCGACGATGTAACGAGTTTGTGCCAGTACGAAAGCGCCAGAAGGCCGCTGATTGCGATGAAACCCAGCGCCACAGCCCAGACCTGGTTGCCGGAGAGCAGCGCCATGGCGTAACCCATCAGGCCTATCAGCGGGAACGTCCGGACCCCGCCAAATCCCCGATAGCTGTCCCGCGCGACCTGCTCTTCGCGCTCCAGTCCGAGCAGAAACGACAGAAACAGCACCAGAAGGATCTTGAATCCTTCCGGCGGGAGCCAGTCGAACACAGGCATTAGGTTGGCCACTACGGTCGCCCCCTTGCGTATCCTCGGGCTCTGATGGACCGGCGTCCTACGTTCCAGGAACGTCTTGGTCCGATCGTACCGCTGTCGAGGTCATGCCGTCACATGGGCCCGGCATCAACGTCACGCGAGCGGGGCACCGCTGTTTTCAGTCTGCTGCTCAGCGGAGCGCGGCCTGCCGCCGTCTGTGACTACTGCAGTGCCGATCCCGGCGCAATGAGTGAATCTCCGAACGGCAAGTCCCGTGGCGGGCGCCGCGCCGTAAGGTCGTCCCCGAGATTGTCCCGATACTGCTAGGTCTAGTCATCACCATAGAGCCTGCGGGATTCCATGGCAGCAACTTGACCCAGCGGCGCTACGCGGCTAGTTTCTCACCGCTGCGGCACCGAATCAGTGTATCGCAAGTGATTGCTTGGAGCCGCTCAGTTACCTTCCGACGGCCAGATGGACGTGGGCAGCGGTGGTCAATACCGGGACTGGATCGCTTGCCGAGCTATGAGACCGACGTTGTCCGACGGAGCCTAGCCGAGTCGGGCGCACAGTCGCAGCCAGAATAGGGCGACTTGCGCGCCGGCAGCGGAGTCGCCGGCACGACCCGACACGGTGGAGCCGAGATAATGGTCAGCAGCGCACTGTCGGATACATCGGATCGGCGCGCAGGCGTGGGCGGAGACGTCGAGCAAGATGCGCTGGATACAGCACTTGACGAAGCGCTGGCCGAGACCTTTCCCGCGAGCGATCCAGTCGCAATTCACGTGGACACCGCAGACTCCAAACCCGGTCGAATGGCGGGGACCTCCGTGCAGCAGGTGGCGCCGGCGCCGGACGGGGCTCGTCATCCGCCTTCGTCTGCAGGTGTGGAACCGTCCGGGTGATTTCATGGTTGCGTCGGCACGCCGCCGCGCGCAAGGAGGCGACATGACCAAGGCGCCCACGGTTACTGTCGTTGTTAATGGACCGTATTTGGTTGCGGGAGACGTGCCACTTTGCAATCAGCACATCGTAATCAACGAAAAGGGTGAGTCGCTCGACTGGCGCGCCGGTGAACCGCTGGAGCACCCTGAGCCTTATGCACTTTGCCGATGCGGGCAGTCCCGCAAGAAACCGTTCTGCGATGGGACACACAAGAAGGTCGCGTTCGACGGTACGGAAACCGCGAGTCACGCGCCTTATGAGAAACAGGCAACACGCATCGCAGGACCGGCGATGGTTCTCGAGGATGCGGAGGGCCTGTGTGCGTTTGCGCGCTTCTGCGATCCGCACGGCCAGGTTTGGAATCTCGTCGAGAAGAGCGACGACCCGCGCGCCGCGAGGCTCGTGGAGTACGAGGCCGGTCACTGCCCGTCTGGGCGACTGGTTGCCAGGCAGAGTGTGAAGGCGAAGGCCCTCGAGCCGCAGTTCGAACCGTCCATCGGCCTGGTGCAGGACACGGCCAACGACATCAGCGGCCCACTATGGGTTCGCGGCGGCATTCCGGTTATCGGGGCTGACGGGCGTGCGTACGAGGTACGCAATCGGATAACACTCTGTCGCTGTGGCGCGTCGGGCAACAAGCCATTCTGCGACGGCTCGCACGCGTCGATGAAGTTCAGCGACCGGGCATAGCTTCGCGGCGGGATTTGGACAAGACGTCCGGCCGGCATCTGCCGGTGGTATCGGAGCAGGGTACGGCGCTCCTGCGTCGGCTCCATGCCGCGAGTAGCTCGTTACAGACGCGATGCTCGGCGGTCACGCCCTGCGTGTGCCCCCGGCTGGAGCGATCAGATGCGAGACCGTTGGCGGGCTCTTTAGGAGGCGGTGAACGTGTTGCTGGAGCACGCGATCCGCATTTGTCACCCGCTTGTGCTGGCGCAAGTGCTCGAGCCATGACTCGACAAGAAAGGTCTCGAGGAACCTCCCCGGCTCGGCGACATCCTCAAATAAGCCCCATGCATAGGCGCCGTCTCGGCCGCGCTCGTGTGACAGGAGCTCAAGGGCGCTGAGAAACGCTTCGCGCTCCGTGTCGATGACCCGGTAGTCGACAGTTACCAAAACAGGGCCCGCATCGCTCTCGACCTGCAGGCTGAGAACAGGCGTGGGCCAATGCATCGACGGTGTGAGATCGACCGCGGCACCGGTCTGCAGCTTCCAGCGCCAGGTCACGGGAATTGCGAGCAGCATACCCGCGGCGGCGATGAAGTGGGCCATCGGTACGCCGCCGATGCGAGCCACCTGACCCCACAACATGCTTCCCAGTGTCAGGGCTCCGAAGAACACCGTCACGTAGATGGCGAGCCCCCGCCCGCGAACCCATTCTGGCAACGCAAATTGCGCCGAGACATTCAGAGTCGACAGCACGGCAATCCAGCACACGCCGGCGACGGCGCTGGCGCTCAATGCGGTCACGGGGTCGCGGGCCGCGCCGTACAGCACAAGCGTGATGGCGGTGCCGATCGAGCCGGCAGCTACGACTTTGTTCGGCCCGAGAGTCACCTTGAGCCACGCCAAACCAAACACGCCGGCTATCGCGCTTACACCGATTGTGCCCAGCAGGACACCATAGAACGTCGCGTCGCCACCAACTTGGTTGCGCGCAACCAGCGGAAGGAGCGCCCAGTAGCAACTGGCGAACAGAAAGAATCCGATGGCGCGCAGCAGGGTTGCGCGTAGATGTCGGTTGTTGCGGGAATGGCGTACCCCGGTGCGCAATGCGCTGACAAAGCGCTCCGCCGGCAGCTGGGAGTCTCGATGTGGCGCCGACCGCCAGCGCAAGAGTGCTCCGATTACTCCGAGATTGCTGACTCCGTTGACCCAAAACGGCGCGGCGATCCCGAACACGGCGGTGATGACACCACCAAGGGCGGGTCCGATGGCCCGACTCACATTGATGCCAACACTATTCAGTGCGACCGCCGAATGTAGCTCCTGTCTCGGCACGAGCTGTGGCACGACCGATTGCCATGGCGGGGCGGTTACTGCCGATCCGGCCTGGATCACAAAGCTGAAGAGCAGCAGCGTGGTTGGCGTGATGAGATGGAGCCACACGAGCGCGGCGAACAGTATCGAGGCGACGGTGATGAAGCTTTCCGCGCCGATCAGGAAGCGACGTTGATCGACAATATCGGCGAGTGCACCCGCCGGGAGGGCAAACAGGACCATCGGCAGCGTCGCGGCAACCTGGACCAGCGAGACCATCAATGGATCGGAGTCGAGGTTCGTCATCAGCCACGCGGATGCCGAGCTGTACATCCACGAACCGATGTTTGAGACGAGCGTCGCGATCCAGATGACCGTGAACATCCTGTGGCGAAACGGGCCCAGCGGTGAGTGCGCTGACTGTGTCGGCTGCGCCGCACTCATGTTGGTTGGTCTTCCCCGTGACAGCCTGAGGCGCAAGCGTAACCAGAAACTCTGGGTCTGCGCTGCACCGGACAGCGGTTAATTAACGCCGATCGCGTGGTCGACCGCAGTTCTGCGCGGAAATCATCTTCAGTTGGTTTGCCCGAGAACGGTGGGGTGACGCCATTGTGCGCCGCAGCGCTTTGGCCGACGACCCGATCGCGATGCGCGAGCGAACTAGGGCCGCACCGTCGTCGAAACGCCGTCGGGGCGAGCCATCTATAGAATGATTCTGGATCCGCCTAGAATCGGTCGTCTGGAGGCCCCGCGTAATGGATGAACATGCTCGGACGGATCTCGCTGTAGCTCCGTCATCGGTCGATCACGTGCGTGGTGCCGCGCGCCCCCGCGTCACTGTCGTGGAGTATGGAGATTTCGAATGCCCCATGTGTCGCGCGGTCGAACCGGGACTGCGGATGCTGCTTGACGGTCATTCAGTGGCGGTTCAGCTCGTCTATCGACATTTCCCGATAGAGAGCGTGCATCCGCACGCGCTGATGGCCGCGGAAGCGTCCGAGGCAGCGGCAGCCCAGGGGAAGTTCTGGGAGATGCACGATCTGCTCCTCCAGCAAGGCGCGCGGCTGGGGCGGTCGGCACTTGATGGGTACGCGGCAACGCTGGGCCTCGACCTCGCGGCCTTCAAAGCCTCGCTCGACGACGAAATCTACCGGCAGCGCGTCCGGGAGCAAATGAACGGAGCCGTCCAGAGTCGCCTCCGAGCGACTCCGGGCTTTTTCGTCAACGGGCGGGTGTGCGATGTGTCGGGCGGTATGCATGCGCTGGCGCAAGCCGTGTCTCGCCATCTCTGAGACCGGCCAAGTCGCTGAGCTCTCCGGAATCGTCACGCAGCGGCGATCGAGTGTAAATGCAGCCAGAGGCAAGCACGCGAATGATCACAATCGTCGGCCTGTCCGGAAGCCTGCGCAGCGCATCGTATAACTCGGCCGTACTGCGCACTGCGGCCTCGCTGATGCCGGCCGATAGCGCGCTGCAGATCGAATCGATCGTCGGCATCCCGCTCTACAATGGGGATGACGAAGCCGCCCTTGGCGTCCCGTCGACCGTGGCCCGCCTGAAGGAAGCGATCGCCCAGGCCGATGGCCTGCTGCTCGTCAGTCCGGAGTACAACAACAGTATCCCTGGGGTCGCGAAGAATGCGATCGACTGGCTGTCCCGGCCGTCTAGTGACGTACCCCGGATCTTCCACGGGCGCCCGGTTGCACTTGCGGGCGCCTCGCCGGGCGGATTCGGGACGATCCTCTCGCAAAACGCGTGGCTCGCAGTATTCCGAACGTTGGGGGTCGATTTCTGGGCTGGAGGTCGCCTGCTGGTATCGCGCGCCGCGACCGTGATCGGTGCGGACGGCAACGTCACGGACGAGACGACGCGCGCGGCCATTCAGAAGTTCATGTCCGGCTTTGTTGCCCACGTGCGGCAACGCTCGCTGTTGCGGCGTGAGGTGGATACCGCGCGGGGCGCGCTCTAGGCTCCGGGACTGTTCAGACGATCAATTGCGCCCTGGTCGAGCTTCAATGTTACCGCGGCCATCAGATCGCTCAATTGAGCGAGGCTGGTGGCGCTGGCAATCGGCGCGGTCACGCCAGGCCGGGCGATTAACCAGGCAAGTGCCACCTGAGCTGGGGTGGCCCGAAGACCCGCTGCGACCTCGTCCAGAGCCGCCAGGATGCGAGAGCCGCGATCGTCGAGATAGCGCTTGACCCTTTCGCCACGCGGACTCTTGCCGAGATCTGCCTGCGATCGGTACTTGCCGGTCAGGAACCCGCTGGCGAGAGAATAATAGGGGATCACTCCGACGCCTTCCTTCAGGCAGACTGGCTCCAGGGTCTGCTCGTAATCGGTTCGGTCGTAGAGGTTGTAGAGCGGCTGCAGGCTCTGGTAGCGCGGCCATCCGTGCCGGTCGCTCGCTCGGAGCGCCTCGGCCAGGCGCGTACCCCTGTAATTGGACGCCCCGATGCCGCGGACCTTTCCCTGTTCGATCAGGCGGGCGTAGGCCTCCAAGGTCTCCTCGAGCGGCACCGTCTCGTCATCCTCATGCGACTGGTACAGATCGACGTAATCGGTCTGCAGGCGCTTGAGCGAGGCTTCCACTGCCCGGGCGACGTAGCCCTTCGACAGCCCCTTCATGCCGGGGCCCATGTCCATACCGAGCTTGGTGGCGATGATGACCCTGCTGCGTCCGCCGCGCGCGCGCAGCCATTTGCCAATGATGATTTCCGATTCGCCACCGGTGTGGCCCGGCGCCCAACTCGAATAGACGTCAGCCGTGTCGATGCAGTTGAACCCAGCCGCGACGAAGGCGTCGAGCAGCGTGAACGAGGTCGCCTCGTCCGCCGTCCACCCGAATACGTTGCCTCCGAATACCAGCGGCGCGATCTTCAATCCCGATTTGCCCAGCTCGCGCCTCTCCATGTTCAACTTCCTCGGCGAAGGTCCTCTAGCATGGACCGCAGGAGATGATTCTGCCAACCGCAGGTTCGCTACCGCCCCGAGCCCATCGACCGCGAGCGTCGGGAAGCGCGCATCATTGACAATCCACGCGGGTTAAAGGTGCGAAGCCATCCCGTACCGCCCGGCGAGCGGCGCATAGTCTATCGACTGTGACTTAACGAGCGTCTCACGGACCACGCGGCGTGTCCCCACGAAGGAATGGGTTGACGAGCGCGGCAACCGCCTGCGGGTCTTCCCAAAACGGATTGTGGCCGAGCCCATCGAATACCTTTACCTGCGCGTTCGGCAGCGCCTCGCGCAGGGTCTGCCGCCTCTCTTCCTCGATAATCGGATCGGCGCTGCCCCAGATGAGTAAGGTCGGTGCCACGAGCCTCGGCAAAGTGCTCTGCAAGCTGCCCGGCACGTCCCAGACGATCAGGAACTGATCGAGCACGGCGAGCCATACGCGTAGCGGTATCTTCGCCGAGTCGATTCGTTCGCGGCGCAGGAGTTCCGGATCCACCGGAGTCGGCGAGTACCACCATTCGTTCATGAAAGCAGAGTCCGGATCGATCGGCTCCTTGAGTGCACGGATCGAGGCCGGGAAGTCGAACTTGCGCGGCTTCGGCGGCGCGCCGATCCTCGGCCCTCCACTCGAGGAGATCAGCACAACGCGGTCGGTGCGTTCTGGCCAGTACTCCGCCAAGGCCTGCGCGATGACGCTGCCGAGCGAGTGACCGACGATGGCAGCGCGCTGGATTCCAAGGTGATCCATCAGCAACTTGATGTCGTAAGCGAAGTCGAGGAGCGTATAGCAGCACTCGGGCTTCGAGGAGCTACCGTGGCCGCGGATATCGACCAGGATCAGGCGCAGATCCGGCGCGAGGTACGGTACCAGAGGGGTCCAGTCGCGCGCGCTGTCGGTGTAGCCGTGAATCAGCACGACCGGCTTGCCCTGTGGCGTGCCGAGTTCGACGTAGGCGATCGTCATCCCGTTTGGCAGGGCCACCGTTCGCTTCGAGCGGTCGAACTCGTCGAGATTGATCCTGATCTGCGGCGGTGCAGGCGCAGCGACCGTGCGCGCCGTGCCGAACAGGGCGCTGATCGCGACGACGGCAATGAGCGTCGCCGCTCCGACGGCAACTATGCCGGTCGGGTGCGACGCGCTGCGTGTCGGCCTACTACCTGACGAGCTCGATATCCGCTTCACGCATCCTCCCCGTCGACGACGATGTTGCGCCGGGGCAGTCAGGCGCTCGCGACGTGCAGCTTGCACGGCGCTTGATCGGCTACTTTAAGCCACGAAGCCGCGATGGCGGAAACCACGCGACGGCCTACACGCCGCGGCCGCCGGCGCGCCGTGGCGGCCCAATCTGGATCGCGGCGCTACCCGGGCGGACCGGTGGACGGGCGCATCACTGCGAAGCGCCCGGTCGCGCACCAGCTTCAAGCCCGGCGCGCATCATGTCAGCCCGGAACGCGCCGCGCGCAAGCACGTGTTAGAAGCTGTACTTGTACTGCAACATCACCGTCAGCGGCTGCAAAGTCGCGACCTGCGGCATGACGACGCCGGTCGCGTTGTACTGTGCATAGCCCACATAACCGATGTCGCCCAGATTCGGCTTGGCGTTGGTCAGATTGTGAACGTTCAGCGAGACCTCGGTTTCCTTGACGTTGATGCCGAAGCGCAGATTGACCAGCGAATAGGCGGGCCGCGTGGACTCGGCGCCAAGTCCGCCGTTCAGCAACTGCACGCTGTCACCGGTGTAGCTGTAATCCGCCGACACGAATCCGTCGATGGTGCCGGTAATCGCCTGAGTGTAGACCCCTCCCAGCGTCATACTCCAGGCCGGTGTTCCGAGTATGCGCCCGCCCGGTTGGACACCGACGATTTGCAAGGGTCCGGGCTGTGTGATGTCGGTGTCCTCATACCCGGCGCCGAACCGTACTTGCAACGCGGGTGTCAGGTGGCCGGCGATCTCGAGCTCGGCGCCATTGATCCTCGCCTGCTCACCGTTGATGTCGAAGTACGAGCCGCACGGAAGTGCAACCTGCTGCTGCAGGTTGCTCCAGTCGATGTGGAACACAGCCGCAGATACCAGCAGGCCCGGGTGCGGCAGCTGCACTTTGGTGCCGACCTCATAGCTCCAGAGCGTGTCTGACTTCAGTTGGGTGATGTCAGTCACCGGCAGAGCCGGCAACGCGCAGAACGGCAGCGATGCTTGCGCACCGCCTGCGCGGAACCCTTTGGAAGCAGATGCATAGACCATGGCCTCGTCGGTTGTCTGGTACGACAAACCGAACTTGGGGTCCAGGCCCGACTGACTGTTGTGCTGCGGGTTGCTCGGGGTCGGCCCGAAATTCATGAACCCATCGGCCGTGTAGTCCGCATCCTGGTGCAGCCAGTATTGGCGGGCGCCCAGCGTCAGCGTCCACCGGTCGAAGAACTTGTAGTAAAGCTCGCCGAACAGTGAAAAGTCCTTTTCCGTCGCGGGATTAGTCTGCGTCCAGATTTCGTTATTCGGCCATGGGCCCACCACGGTGTTGGTGGCCGTGGCGGCGACCAGACCGGCGGCGTATGTCGGAGGAATAGTGAATTTCGTATTGGTATGCGAGAAGAACGCACCGAGCGTCCCGCTCAGGTTGTTCCACGGGTCCCACGACACGCGCATCTCTTCGGTGATCTGATCGTGGTAATGCTCGCCGTCCCAGAGATACGGCTGCGGCGTGAGATACACCGGGGCCGGTGGTGCAACGGGCACCATGTAATACGAGGTAAAGATTTGCTGCGTACCGTAGGTCGAGTCCTCCACGTCCTGTGTGTGACGATAGAAAAAGCTGGTCGACGACACGAACGACCAGCCTTGCCCGCGGTAGTTGAGATCAAAGGACGGCAACGTCCACACGTCGGAGGCCTTCGGCTGGACATCGAACGCGCGGTCGATCGTGTAGTCGGGGGTGAACGACGGTAACGGTGCGAACGCGGCCGGGAAGCCGTGGTCAGCGGTATTCTGGAACATGATCCGGAGTCGGGCGTCGAAGTTGTCGGTTATTTTCATCAACGCCGACGCGGAGCCGCCGAACGTTGTCTGGGCTCCCTGGTCACCCACACTGGTGCGCGGCACCGAGAGGAACGGGTCGGTGACGCCCGGGCTTGAAGGGTCAGTGGGAAACGTGCGGGTCAGATAGCCGGCATCGTGGTTGGCGAACAGCACGACACGCACGGCTAGCGTGTTCGGCACGAGCACGATGTTGCCGATCACGTTGCCGCCACCGTCAGCGCTGCCCCCGCCGGAGGTGAGGCCCGCCTCGGCCATGACGCTGAAGTCGTCCTTGGAGAGATTCGGCTTCTTGGTGATGAGTCGGACGTTTCCGCCGAGCGAGCTTTCGCCGAACAGTGTCCCTTGGGGTCCTTTCAACACCTCGATGTTGTCTATATCGAGCACTCGGGGATCGACCGAACCCGGGAGCGGCGTGTCGTCTATGTAGAATCCGGTCGCTCCGGCCGTGCCGAATAGGTTCTGGCCCGTGATCCCGCGGATGGCCACGCTCCGTGCATCCGCAATGCCGGTGGGACCGCCGCCGTAGGAGAAGGACACGTTCGGCGTCTTGGTGGCGTAGTCGTTGAACGACTGGATGTTGTAGTCCTGCAGCGCTTCGCCCGTAAACACCGTGATACTGGCCGGCACGACGGCGACGGATTCGTCGCGCTTGCGCGCGGTGACGAGGATGGTTTCCATCACCTCGGGTTCGGCAGCCACCGGCGTTGCGCCCGTCGCCGCCGTCTGGGCACTGCCAACGCCGGTCCAGGCGAGGCCGGCCATCAGCAATGGGATGCCGGCCCGCAGCGCGGGCAGCCCGATCGTCCGACGCCAGCCCGCGAAATCCGGTGCGGCGGCTTGCCATTGCGACCCCACGTCCAACCGGTGACGTCGCGCAATGATCCGGGTGGCTGTGTTCTCTGTCATGGCGAAGCTTCCCCACAATGTAGTGTGCGTCGGTGCGGAGCGTCGGACGATCCGCGCTGGAATCCAGCTGGCGTGGCCGGGAACGTGGTGAGCCAGTGCGCGAGCCCCACCGAACCGACCCAATGGATGGAGACCGACTGTCCGACTCGCAATGGATCGGCGCACCGGGACGCTCGAGCCCGCTCGGTTCGAGCTGGCTGGCTGGTGGTCAATCCCCGTTCAGACAAGCGATCTCCCAAGGAGAATTCGTTTTATCCGTGGCGTGCGCGCAACAATGGTCTACCATAATGATTACGCACCGGCCGGCACAATCCTCATCAAATCCATGCGACACGCTGGCAGGTGCCACATGCAAGCGGGGAGACGTGGCCGGGCAAGAGCAGCTACCCCGCGTCGGCCCGATGGTGCCTACACCGCGGACCGCCTGTCAGTGCCCGGCCCGCCATCAAGATATTTTTTGGCTGCACGGCCGATGGCAGTCCACAGCAGCCCGCAGGCCACCGATTGACCAGATTCCATGCACCGCCGGGTGAGGCGCATCGCTCTCTTGCCGTTCAAGGCAGGTTGAATCTGCGGCGGCGCCGGTACAGGCTACGGCAGGGGACGATCCGCATGACAGCCGATCGATTGGCAGAAGACTCGTGGAAACGCGATGACAGCGCGAAGCTGATCGCAACGCTGCGCCCGGCGCTCGTGAAGTACTTTCTCCGCCGCTGCGGGGACGCCGCCGAATCCGAGGACTTGGCCCAAGACGTCATCGTGCGAGCGCTCGGTCGAATGCACTGGACCTCACCCGATGAAGCCCGCGGATACATCTTCCGGATCGCGGCCAATCGATGGAGTGACCGATATCGGCGGGGGCTCGCTCACGGCATCACTGTTGATTGGGACGAGGACTCGGAGCACGCGGGTAGTGAGGATAATGGCCCCGAGCGCGTGCTTATGGGTAGGGAGGAGCTGTATCGGGTGACGGTCGCGCTGCTGGATCTCAACGAACGGTCGCGCGATGTGTTCATACTGCACCGACTGGAGCGAATGAAACAGGCCGACATCGGCGAGGCTCTGGGTATATCCGTGAGCGCGGTTGAGAAGCACATTGCAAAGGCGCTGGTACATCTGATGCGTCAGTTAGGGGATCATGAAGCCCGTTGACGGAACACCGGCCGAGGCGGCGTCCGAAGACGCTGATGAGCAGGCCGCCATTGCATTCTTGCGCCGGCGCGCCGGAACCGCCCTCGACCCGAGCGCCGCTCGCGGTCTCCACGTCGGGCGGCTCGAACGGATTGAGCGGGCTTGGCATGCAGTTGGCGACCACGCCACCGCACCTGAACTCATGGTGCTGCGTGAGCAGGCACTCGCACGAGTTCGGCAGGCGCAGGCACGTCGCTGGCGCTTACGCGGGAGCAGCGGTCGGCGGCTCGTGGCCGCAGCCACCGCAGCTGCGGTCGCGCTGGCCGTTGGGCTCGGCTGGAGCGCCTGGTCGCGCACCCACAGTTCACGCGATTATCGCACCGATGTCGGCGAGCAACGCGTCGTAGAGCTGCCAGACGGTTCGCACATTGCTCTTGACTGCCAAACGCGATTGCGCGTTCGGCTGAATCCGGACGCCCGCGTCATAGAGCTGGCGCAGGGTCAGGCACAGTTCTCGGTTGCCAAGGATCCCCGGCGTCCGTTCCGCGTCGAGGCGGGAGGCCAGACGATAGTAGCTGTCGGTACGTCCTTCAACGTCGAGTACGTCGAACAGACCGTGCGGGTTGCGCTGCTTGATGGTCGCCTGTCCGTTACGGCTGCGGCGCCAGTCCCCATCGTAAATTCAGATCATCCGCAGGTCGGCGCCGGCCGCACATTTCAGATGGTCGCGGGCGAGGCACTTGAGGTGGATCCGAACGGGCATACCACGGTCAACCCCAAGGCCGACCTCGACGCGGCCGTCGCCTGGCGCCAAGGCAAAGTCACGTTCCGCGATGAGCCGCTCGGTGCAGCCGTGCGCCGCCTCAATCGTTACACGCGCTTGCAGCTAGAGCTGGACGACGCATCGCTCATTGAATTGCGCGTGAGTGGCGTGTTCGAAGCCGGGAATACCCAGGCTTTCGCGGACGCAATCGAGTCGTATCTACCCATTCGGGCCGACTACTCACAGCCTGGCGTCGTGCGACTTTTTCCACGGCGCTAGACGTATGCGTCGAGTCGTCGCGGCGATTGCGGTTGCGGCAATCAGCGCAGGAATGGCCGGTCTTGTGCGGGCCGATCCGCCGCCAGATGTTACGCGTTTCGACCTCAATATTCCGGCGCAGGACCTGGCGGGCGGATTGCAGGCGCTCGCACTCGCGACTCACTACCAGCTGTTCTTCCGCGCAACGCTCGCAGAAGGGAAGACCGGTCGAGCGCTCCACGGCCGCTACACCATCGCTGAGGCGGTTGAAACGCTATTAAGTGGCACGGGCCTCCGCTTCGAGATTACCGCCTCGTCGGTCGTGCTAATCCACGGCGACGAGCTCGAGCCGGCGCCAGGCAAGGCAGCTGCTGATGTGCGCTCCGGCGCGACGCCGCGGAGTGAGTCAAGGGCGGTTGGTGAAACCGGCGCCGAGGCAAATTCAGCCCAGTTTGCGGAGGTCACCGTCACGGCCGATCGACGCCGTGAGTCGCTCGGACAGGTGCCGGTTGCGATTGCCGTGATTACGCCCGAGCAATTGCAGCAGACCGGGCCGCTGTCCACCTACGATCTTGTCAAGTTCACGCCGGCGCTGCAGATCGAGTCTGGGTATGGAAACAATTCCACTGTGCCGCGGATCAACCTGCGCGGCATTGGCAGCGACGATTTCTCGCCATCGGCAACACCCTCCGTAGGCATGTATGTCGATGATATTTACCTCAACTCGACGCTCGCACAGGGCATGACCCTCTACGACCTCGAGCAGATGGAGATCATGCGCGGCCCGCAGGGAACGCTGTGGGGCAAGAACACAACCGCTGGAGTCATCGGAATTACCTCCAAGCGGCCGAGTGCGGATGCCGAGGCCTATGGGACGGTTACCGCAGAGGGCTACGATGGTCGGGCGATCGAGGGTGTCGTGGGCGGCCCGGTGATCGCGGACCAGCTGTATGCGCGCGTCTCGGCGCTGGTTGATGCGCGGGACGGATTCAGTCGCAACCTCGTGACAGGCGAGCCGATCGGTAAGTCAGACAGCGCAAGCGGCCGTTTTCAGCTGCTTTGGCAACCGACGCCGGAATTTGGTCTGTTGGTCAAGTACGAGACGTCACATTCGGACTTCGACGTCGTTTACCACGACGCCGGGTACCTGCGAGGCGGATATGACGCGAACGGCTATCGCTACGTGGGTAGTCCCGTGACGGTGGCCGTGAACCCGGTTCCGGTCTCGACAACTCAGGTGGACTCACTGACGGCGACCGCGACGTGGAATTTGCCGAGGGACTGGACGCTCACCAGTATCACTGCCCGCGTCAAAACCGACACGCAGCTGTTCGAGGACGACGACGGCAGCCCCGCAGAGATCGAGAACAGCCACGGAGCAGGAGCGCCGCTGCAGATCAGTGAGGAGTTGCGGCTCGCGTCCTCGGCTCGAGACAGACTCACGTGGCTGGCCGGCGCCTACTTCCTGCACGAATCGCTGCCGGGGGCCTACGTATCCTACGACCCGACCTTTGGTCAGTTTGGCAGTACTGGAATCGCCTTCGAGCAGACCACCAGCAACGGCGCCGCGTTTGGAAGCGTGAGCTACGGATTCACGGAGGCACTCACGGGCTCCGCAGGCGCTCGCTATACGCGCGAGCACAAGGACTTGACGCTATCCGGAGTTAACTACACGGCGGAGCCCGACGCGTGGTGGTCGCCGTCTGCATCCTTGATGCAGCGACCATACCTCAACCTTTCGGACTCGATCGACAATGGCGTCGTCACTTGGGACACGAGCCTCAAGTACGCTTTCGGCAGCAGCTTGCTGTACGGACGCATCGCGACGGGCTTTCGCGCGGGGGTGTTCAACACGACACCGCTGACCGCGGCTGCCTACTCCAAGGTGAGCCCCGAAACACTCACGAGCTACGAGCTCGGCCTGAAGGGCGATTACCTCGATCGTCGTCTGCGTATTGCACTCGACGGCTTCTACTACGATTACCGGAACCTGCAGGTGTATGAGCTCCTCGGTGCATCGGGTGTGCTCGCTAACGGAGCCTCCGCTACCGTCAGTGGCATTGAACTCGAGATCTCCGCCTACCTCACGCCCGCATGGCTGGTTCTCGCGAATGGCGCGATCATCGATCCCCGTTACACACATTTTGATAACGATAGCGTGGACCCGTCGCTTAATCCGGGCGGCCGCGTAGATCTGTCGGATCTGCCGCTCGAGAAAGCGGCTAAGCAGACTGCCCGAGTAGCAACCACCTATACGCTGCATGCACGCAGCCTGAAAATCGTTCTTGAGACAGACTGGCGATACAGCAGTTTCATGACGTTCCGCGAGTGGGCCGACGCGCCACTCCAGCCGACGGATCCGAACATCGATCCGGCGTTGCTCAGAGCCAGTGTATCGCAGCCCGGCTATTCGGTCGGGGATGTCAGCGTCAAGGTCAGCTCGGGAAACGATCGTCTGACGGTTCGCGCGTTCGTCAAGAACGTCACGAACAAGGTGTACCTGACGAATTCTTTCGCGCTCGAATTCAACCGTAGCGCGGAGCAGATGTTCGGCGATCCTCGAGTGGTGGGCGCCTCGGTCGGCGTGGCTTTCTGAAGCTTGCGAGGCGGTGTTACAGTTACAGCCTCAGGTGGCCGCGCCGACGCAGCATTGCCGCGCTCATCCTGCACCCGCGGTCGCGGCCTTCGTCGGAGCCACGGCTCGCAGCGCCTTATCGAGGCCAATCGCTCCGAGCAAGTAGTGCAGCGACGCCCAGGCATACAACAAGACGGTGAGCAGGATCCCTTGACGCGATGCCAGCGCGAGAGTCACGTCGCACGCGGTTCGAACGGTCGGCGCGGCGGACACGAGCGCGCTGCCGCCGGGGCACGTGCGCCTGAATGCGGCCCCGGCGATCGACTGCGACGCGTGCATCGCATCGAACGACGCGCCCACGGTGCTGGCAGCCGGATGAACGAAGTTAAACTCGGCGAACCGATCGATCATCCAGCCGGTGAACGGCGGTCCGCCGCCGAGCGCGACCACGCTCAGCAGCACGTAGATCAACGCCGTGGCTGTGGCGCGCTGACGGGTGCCGATGGCGTTCTGAACGATCCCGAACGTCGGTCCGAACGAGAGGTACTGGAAGACCCCCGCGACTCCGAGAATCAACGCGCTGGCCTTCCAATCGGCCTGAAGAAACGCAAGTACGTACAGCGGCACGCAGACTGCGAGACCGATCGCCGGCACGAGCGCATACCATTTCGCGCGGCGAGCGCCCAGCAAATCCGTGATAAAGCCTCCGGCCAGCAGCCCTATCCCGACGGCTATTCCCCCGGCGAACCCCACGGCGATCCCTATCGTTGCGTAGTCGAGCCCAAACGCACGCCTGAAGAACGCCGGCACGAACGCCCACATCCCTTGCGATGCGAAGGTCGCGACGATCACGCCGATCACGACGTTCGCGATCGGCCAGCGCAGCGCCAGCAACTGTATGACGGCACCGAGCTCGGCGAGCTCGGTCCATAGCCAGAACCGCTGAGTGCCGCCAAGCGCATGCCGCTCCGGTGTGACGCAATCGCTGAGGCCCCCGCGTGGCGGGTCCGAATTGCCGCGGGGCGGCTCTTCCACGAACCGCTTGAGGATGATCGCCATCGCGACGCCCGGCAGCCCGAGCGCAACGCACGCGCTTCGCCATCCGTAATGCAGTGCCAAGTACCCGCCGACTACCGCACTCAGCACGTATCCCAATGAAATCCCACAGGAATAGATCGACAGTGCGGTCGAGCGTTGCGCCGGCTCGATATAGTCGCAGATCAGGGAGTGCGCTGGTGGCGTGCAGCCGGCCTCGCCGATTCCGACGCCCACGCGGAACAGGAGCAGCATCGCAAAGCTCGTGGCAGCGCCGCACAGCATCGTGAAGCCGGACCAGATCATCATCGCCAGGGAGATGATCGTTACACGATTGAACCTTTCCGCGAGGCGCGCGATGGGAATGCCACTAAAGGCGTACAGCGCGGCGAAAGCCGTCCCGACGAGTACGCCGAGCTGGGTATCGGTGAGGCTCAGATCGACTTTCATCGGTTGGCCGATAATCGCGATCAGGGTGCGGTCGGCAGAATTCAACGTATACGCAAGCATCAGCAGCAAGGTGATGGTGCGTTTGTAGGTGTCGGAATAGCTGACCGACACGATCCCGGCGACGGCGCTGCTGCTCGGACGTTTCATTAGTGTTCCCGCGCCGATCGTGACCCGCGCAGCCTGCGCGCGGCTTTGAAGCTGAAGTGTCCGCTATGGGCGCGGGGAGGAGTGGCGCGTTGGCGAGGCGCGCACGCGGAGCGTGGGGGCAGAGCGCACACGCGCGATGGGCGTCAGCGCTCTGCGGCGGACGCCTGCGCTTCCTCCGTCCAGTTCGCTTCGACGTAGAACGGCCCCGGTTTCTCGCGCAACTGTTCGTACTTGCAGATCTCCGGCTCAGGGCCGAGCGGTGTCGACACTCCTCCCCGAAAGGCCCATTCCCCGCGATCACTGTCGCTCGCGCGAACATAGCTGTTGATCATGAATCTCCGGTCCGCCTGGCTGGTGTTAGGTCCGGAGCCATGCACCGTATAGAGCGTCCAGAGCAGCAGATCCCCGGGCTGCATTTCACAGGTCACGGCGGTATCAGGATCCAGGCCCACCCGCCGCAGGTCGTCATCGGGCGTATGTCCCGTCATGATGTTTCCATCCTCGGACAGCCCGAGGTAGCCGCGCAGGTGACTCTTCGGGATGACCCGAAGCGCTCCGTTGCCGGCTGTCTGTCGGTCGATCGCGAGGCCCGTCGTCACGGTGCCGTAAAGCAGGTTGCGGGTGGCGTTTGCGTTTCGGAATCGAGCATCCTGGTGGTAGCGGTAAAACGTGTACTTGGCACCGGGGGGCTTCCAGTGCACCTGGTGCGCGATCTGCTTGATGTCTTGGCCAAGAAACGGCTCGAGCACAGCCAGGTAGCGCGGGTCACGCCGCATCCGCTCGAGGTAGGGATTGATCCACGCCATCCAGTGCACCTGGATCACGATGCGGCGCTTTGCCTTCGGATCATCGACAATATCGAACAGCAGGTTCTTGTCGCGATAGGTCTTTGGATGCTTCAGGCCCTCCTGGTAGACACGGTCCACCTCATGCCCGATCTGCTCCATCTCTGCGGGCGGTAGGAAGCCGCGGACAATCGCGTAGCCTTCCGAGTAAACCTGCTCGACGAGGTTCTGCATATAAAGACTCCCAACGCCGGCACATGTGTGCGTGAATCGCACGATTCGCTCCGCATCTGTATGGCCGATCGCTCGCGCATCGCTCAATGTCTCACCGTGCGGCTGCGCGCTGAGGCCGACCGGTCGCGCCGAGCCGGCTGTACCGCCACGGCTGCCGGCTCCGGCCCGCCAGACCCGCGTCATGGCCGGTGCCGAACGTAGCGAAAACCCGGCGGCAAGCCAAGTGTCCTTCGTATGGGGAGGGTAACTAACGGAACGTGAACAGTATTGGGACACCGTGACACAAGCCGCCCCGAATACGCGGCCGGGCCCGCGCACGCAAGCGCAAATCATTGAACATCGGAGCCAGAAGCGCCACCGTTACCAACGCGCGTCCTCCGGTCCGACGATGGTTGCTATCCGGGCCGATTCGGGTTCCGGCTCCTTACAGCCGTCGAGGCCGCCAGGAGCGCGAGATTGCTCAACACGCAAGCCTTTCCGCGTTACCTTTCTGTGATAATTACGCGTGGGCTGGGCGTGGGTCGCCGCCGTCACCGACCCGCGCGGTGACAGTCACGATCCGCGGCGATGATTCCCTATCGAACGACAAAGGGCAGCGGATGTCCGCAACACTAGGCGAAGAAGCGCCTCGGACGGTTCCGCGTCCGGGGATGGGCATACTCGGCGTTTCGGCACTCGGCGTCGTCTTCGGCGACATCGGTACGAGTCCGCTGTACACGCTAAAAACGGTACTCAATCTTACCGGTGCCAATCCAGCCCCGGATGTCATCCTCGGCGCCCTGTCGCTCGTGATCTGGACGCTCATCGTCATCACGACCGTCAAATACGTTTCCATCGCTATGACCATCAACAATGACGGCGAGGGCGGCATTCTGGCCCTGATGTCGCTGCTTGCGCTCAAGAAACACAAGCGGCCGGTGATCGTCGCCTTCGGGCTGTTTGGCGCCGCTCTGATCTACGGTGACGGCGCAATCACCCCGGCTATCTCCGTGCTGTCCGCGCTCGAAGGTCTCGACATTGCCGTGCCTGCGCTGCACACCTACATCCTGCCGGCGACTGTCACCGTCCTCGTACTGCTGTTTGCGATCCAGCCGATGGGCACCGCTAGCATCGGCAAGGCCTTCGGCCCGATCATGACCCTGTGGTTCGTCACGATCGGGGCGCTCGGAGTGTGGGGGATCGCACAACACCCCGTCGTTCTGGTCAGCCTGAATCCTCTCTACGGTTTTCGCTACCTCTTCACTCACGGTTATCCGGGCTTTCTCGTGCTAGGTGGTGTGTTTCTGTGTGTCACGGGGGCGGAGGCGCTGTATGCCGACATGGGGCACTTCGGATCGCGCCCGATCCGCCTCGCTTGGTCCGCGATCGTCTTCCCGTCCCTTGTACTCAACTACGCCGGGCAGGCTGCCGTCGTTCTCGGCGGCGCGCCGACATCCGACAACATATTCTTCAGACTCTGCCCGTCGCCCATCCTCGTGCCGCTAATCGTGCTTGCGACGGTCGCCACCATCATCGCGAGCCAGTCGATCATCACGGGCGCGTATTCCATGACCCGCCAGGCCATCCAGCTCGGCTGGCTGCCGCGCCTCGCGATCAAGCAGACCTCGGCCGAAGGCTACGGCCAAATCTACGTCCCGGTGATTAACTGGGCACTCGCAGCAGTCACGGTCGGGCTCGCTCTCGCCTTCGGCAAGTCCGACAATCTCGCCGCGGCCTACGGTATCGCAGTGTCGCTGACCATGCTCATGACCTCGGTGCTGCTGTTCATCGCGATGCGGGACATCTGGGGCTGGGGCCTGCTGCGAAGCGGCACACTTGCAGCGGCGCTGCTGTGTATCGATGCGGCGTTTTTTGCGGCGAACCTGGTGAAGGTCCTCGATGGCGGGTACGTTCCGCTGCTGCTTGCGGCTGGTGTTTACGGGGTCATGATAATCTGGCACCGAGGCACGGCCGCGGTTGCAAGGGCCGTGAGCGAGAAGCTGACGCCGGTTGCCGACTTCCTGGCCGAGCTTGAGGCCAAGCATATTCCGCGCGTGCCGGGTACGGCCGTCTTCCTGACGCGTACCCAGCGAGACACGCCGCCCGTCATGAAATGGCACGTCAAGCACAACCGTGCTCTGCACGAATCACTGTTCGTACTGACGGTGGTGACCGAATCCGTGCCATGGATTAAGGACGGTGAGCGTCTCAGTGTCACGAAGCTCGCACCAGATTTTTGGCGCGCGACGGCTCGTTACGGCTTCATGGAACGCCCTGACATTCCCACCCTCCTCAGGAAAACCCGCGCCTTTGGTTGCACCCTGGAGCTGGAGGATGTCACCTATTACGTAGGCCACGAGACGATCGTGCACCGCGAGGATGGCCGCGGACTCTTCGCGTGGGAGCAGGCTTTCTTTGCGACCATGGTGCGAAATGCCGCGCACGTAAGCGACTTCTTCCGGCTACCGCACGACGGAGTCGTGGAGATCGGGCGGCAAATCGCCATCTGATGGAGCTGCGCAGGCGCCGTGCGTTCGGACAACGCCATACGTTACGTGTGGCTGGCCCAGGCCTCCATGACGTCATTGAACTCCGCGCGCACGGTCCCCTCCGCGCATTGGAGCGCGAATACCTCACCGTCATCGGCCGACTGGTCCGCGATATGTGGAGCTCGGCCAAGCAGCGCGTGACGAAGAATGGTCACGAGCCGATGCCAATGCTGGTGGTAACGCGACCCCCGACGGTTGGCGAGCCCGCCCGCACGCCAGGTGTTGCCCGACGGTCTCAACATGCCAATCATTTGACCCTCCTTGTGCGGGCGATGGGACCGTGTTCGGGTGGGGATGCACTCAGTTCGTTCACAGCACGCGGTGCAACTTTCGTGCCCAATGAACGGATGGCCTCGCATCGGTGATGGCGAAGACGCACTCGTCCGGGCGTCAAAGACTTATCGCTGGTGTCTTGAATGATGCATTGCAAAGGCGTTTGACCGCGGCATGCCGGCTGCACCAGGAACGAACGGTCGAGCGGACTGCTGCATCAATGAGGTGCGCAAGGGCGCCCGCAACCGCGTCTCTGCGCGGGCTTGAAGCAGATCGTGGCAGGCGTTGACGCTGCGCCGCAGCATCCCCGACTGGGTTGCCGCAGCAAGACCGTGCGAAGGTTATGCGTCGGAATGTTGGAGGCCGCAATTCGGCGCTGGCGCACCGGCCTCAACAGCACCACGCAGAACGGACAAGCCGCTTAGTCCGGGCAACCTCGGTTGCTCTTGATGTGGCTAGACTCACGCTCGCGCTCATGCTTCCACAGACGCTGTCCCGGGGGCGCTACGCCGCAAGGCGAGCACGATTGGGCACCCGCTGAAGCTCCAGGTGCCACCGCCCGGGACCGCCCCGAGCTGCTGATCCTCAACGTCAGCACCCGGCGTCCCGGTCACGGTGGTAAGGTTCCGACCGTGCCGACACATATGCAATTCCCGACGGCTCCGCCATATGCAAGGGAGTTCCGCGATGCCGCTCAATCAACGCTTCTTTGATACCTGGACGCCACACGCGCTGGCGGTACTCCGAATTGTTGCCGCTTTCCTGTTCCTGCAGCATGGAAGCGCGAAGTTGCTCCACGTTCCCCCGGTCGCCATGTTCGACCAGCTGCAGCTGCTGTCGCTGGTCGGCTTCGCCGGCGTGCTGGAACTCGTGGGCAGTGCGTTGCTGCTGGTCGGTTTGTTCACTCGGGTCGTGGCATTCGTGCTGTCCGGCGAAATGGCCGTCGCGTACTTCATGGGTCACGCGTCGCGCGGGCACGTTCTGTTCCCGATGCTGAACCAAGGCGAGCCAGCCGTGCTCTTCTGCTTCATATTTCTGTTGCTGGCCGTTGCCGGTCCCGGCACGTGGAGCATCGACCGCAATGGTCGACGGGCGCCAGGAGCTTGATCCGCTCTGCAGCGGCGGGAGCAGCTGGAATCTGAATCTCTCACCGCTGGATACGCGCGCTGCGGCCGGAGTCGGGCGCAATCGAACGCAAGGGGCCGCAGTCGACGTTGACCGCATAACCACCGACTTTGCGAACCGTGACCCGCACATCACGTCGCTGACCGAGCCGGTCGCTCTCTGATGCATCGGCGTGCTGTCAGCGTCGCCATCTGGCTGGCATTGGTCGCGGGCGGCGTCTTGATCGTCGTGCGAGCGCATTACGCGGCCGACATGTCAGCGTTCCTCCCGGCGAGACCGTCGCCTAGTCAGCAAGTGCTCGTCGACGAGCTGCGCGAGGGTGTTGCGTCCCGGCTGATACTGGTTGCGATTGACGGCGGCGGCGCGGCCATCCGCGCGCAGCTCTCGAAGGAACTGGCGATCCGGCTTCGCGCCGACCCGGCATTTGTCGCTGTCGCCAACGGCGAAGATTCGACGGCTGCGGCCGACCGCAACTTCATCTTTCAGCACCGCTATCTGCTTAGCGAGAGCGTGAATCCCGATCGGTTCACGGTTGCGGGTCTGCGCACTGCAATCCAGCAGAGCATCGACTCGCTTGCCACTGCCGGCGGGATTCTCGCGCGGGACCTGTTGATTCCCGATCCGACCGGCGAGACGCTGCAGGCGGTGGAGCAGCTCCTGCCGAGCGCATCGCCCCGCACGGACGGCGGCGTATGGGTGACTCTCGCCGGCAGGGAAGCGCTGCTGGCCGTGCAGACGCGCGCCGCGGGCTCGGATACCGACGGTCAGCAGCATGCGATCTCGGTGATCCGGGGGGAGTTCGATCGCCTGCGCGAGGCCCGAGCGCCAGCGATACCCCTGACACTAGAGATGTCGGGTCCGGGCGTGTTCGCCGTACACGCACGAGCGTCGATCATTCACGAAGCCGTTCGACTGTCCGTGCTGAGCTCGCTGCTGATCGTCACGCTACTTCTCGCCGCCTACCGATCGCTGCGAACGCTGCTGCTGGGGCTGCTGCCCGTCGCATCGGGTGCACTCGCCGGTACTGGCGCAGTTGCATTGGGGTTTGGCGTCGTGCACGGCGTGACGCTGGGCTTCGGCGTGACCCTGATCGGCGAGTCCGTCGATTATTCGATCTACCTACTGATCCAGGCTCGACAGGGCCAGGGCGGAGAGGCGACGAAGACCTGGATCGCGACACGGTGGCCGACCGTCCGGCTCGGACTGCTGACCTCCTTGTGTGGCTTTGCGTCGTTGCTGCCGTCGGGTTTTCCGGGCCTCGCGCAGCTTGGGCTGTACTCGATGGCCGGGCTGGTCGCGGCCGCGCTCGTGACGCGGTATGTGCTGCTGGAAGTGCTCCCCGAGCGATGGGTAGCGCGATCGGTCACTGGGCTCGGCACGACCATCGCGTGGACGCTCGTCCACCTGCAGCGCTACCGTCGGTTGCTGTGGCTCGTACCCGTGATTGCGGGCGTCGTGATGTTCGCGCATCGCGACCGGATATGGAACCGGGATCCCGCGGCGCTGAGCCCTGTGCCCGTTGCGGATCAGCTCCTGGATGCCCGGCTTCGCAGTAGCCTGGGCGCGGCGAATGCCGGCGACCTGGTTGTCATCAGCGCACCGGACGTACAGGCTGCGCTGCGCACGTGCGAGATTGTCGGTCGCCGGCTCGAGCCGCTGGTCGACAGCGACGAGCTGGCGGGATTCGAGAGCCCGGCCCGCTTCCTGCCGAGTCTTGAACAACAACGCGCACGGCGGGATTCGCTGCCTGACGCCAGGGAGCTGCGCGTTCGGCTCGTGGCCGCCGTTGCGACGCTGCCCGTCCGGGCAGACCGCCTGGAACCGTTCGTCGAGGCGGTCGAGCGCGCCCGGCGGGACGGCCTAGTCGACCGCACCTCTCTCAACGGCACGTCATTCGGCGTCGGCGTCGACGCATTGCTCGCCGAGCGCAATGGCCGCGCCGTCGCAGTAATGCCGCTGCGGACCCCGAGTAGCGGCCCGCATCCTCTGTCCATCGACGTAGCACGCGTGCGGCAGGCGATAGGTGCGATGCCAACGGACGTATCGGTAACCGTTCTCGACATCAAGCAGGAGCTGGGCGCCGTCTACTCCGATTACCTGTCCGAGGCAATCCGCCTGTCGCTGCTAGGATTCGCGGCGATCCTGCTGATGCTGCTCGCGACGCTCAGATCTGTCTCAAGAGTCGTCAGGGTAGTCGCGCCGCTCGCGTTGTCGGTGACGGCCGTCATCGCAGCTCTGGTCGCGAGCGGTCGCACATTGACGATTCTCCACCTCATCGGTCTGCTGCTGATCGTGGCAGTCGGGTCCAACTATGCGCTGTTCTTTGACCGCCGAACCACGGAGTCCGGCGGAGACGAACGGGACACGATGCTCGCTTCACTCTTCATCGCGAATATCGCGACCGTACTTGGATTCGGCACGCTGTCGCTATCTACCGTCCCAGTGCTGACGGCGCTCGGCGTCACGGTTGCACCCGGTGCGTTCGCCGCGCTGCTGTTCTCGGCGCTGATGGCAAATCCTGTCCCGCCTCCAGACGATGTGACCTGAAGGGCGCTGGTTGTTGGTCGACTCGTTTCAAAGGGCAAGGCCGCGGCCACGCGCAACGATGCTGAGCCGACCAGCGAGGATAGGTTGTAGGCCGCGGACGCGGCTCGCGGCTAAACCGAATGAGCGGACGCCTGGACCTTCGCACCGGCCCGGCACACGAGCAGGATCTCGTCGACCTCATGGGTGTCGATCAGGCCGTTGAAGAGCCGCAGCTCCTTCTGGTTCCACAACCCGAGCGGCATCAGCGCCCGGTTGTACCACCACATGGCCCGCTCGCGGTGATGGGTGAGCCACCACATGCCGAGGTCCACTAGGCGCGATGAGCGCGGTTGCATCCCAAACACGGCGCTGCGTTCGATGATGAGGTTGTGCTGCGCCAGCTTTGCAATCAGGCGCAACGGCTCGTAGCGCCGTATGTGACCGACGAAGTCGTCGAATGCCGTCCACCGTGCGGGGTGCAACGGCGTCGAGATCAGAATGACGGCACCGGCGCTGGCAACCCGCGACAGCTCCGAAAGGGCGCCGTCCTCGTCGTCGACGTGCTCGATGATATCGAGGGCGCATACCAGCTCGAACGCACCGTCGGCGAAGGGCAGGGAGGACACCTGGCCGAGCACCGTGTAAGCACCGCGCCCGGCAAGTATCGCGAGCGCCGGCGCGCTGATGTCCACGAACGCTGTGCCCTTGATCGGCAAGCGAGGCCTCAGACCCGGAGCCACCTCAAGCCGCCGGCCGGAGGCGGGTAGCAGGGACTCGACGAGCGGCCAGGTGTTGAAACGCTCGGGCGCGACGAGTCGCGCTCCGGACCATAGCGCGTCATAGAAGCGGCGATTCTCGTCGAGATGACCCTGTGGACGGTGCGTCGGCGGGAGTCCTGGCTGGGTAGGTGCCGTTTCAACCACGTGATGACGGTTCCTTCCCGTTAATTCTTGCACCGGATGGGGGAGCATCGAGGCACGCAACGATTCATCGTGCGATATCTTTGCGTGTGGGCACAGGGGCGACCTGCCGGCACGTCCGGCAGCGAAATCAATGGAAGCCGTCGCCGCGGAACGCTGTTACCGCTTGATCGTGAAATCCGACAACGAGACGCCGAGGTCCCAACCGCGCCCGGTCCCGCTGAGCGCCAACGACACTTCGCCCTTGGTCAACACGGTGGCCGCGCCCGCCTTGACCGCTCCTGCGCTCGCATCCGCCGCCGCATAGCTCCCTAGGACGTCGCCGATTTCCTTGACGCCAGTGATCACGCCCTTGCCATCGTCGATGGTTGATTTACCCGCCGTGAGGCCGAATCCTTTCGATTCGAGCGTGACCTTCATCGTGGTGCCATTGGTGCAGGTGACCGTTCCGGAGCCCGTCGCTGTCTTGTAAATCGCCGACCACCCGGTCATCGTGAATTTCAAGCGGCAGGAAAGGTCGCTGGCAGCGGCGCTTGCGCCCAACCCAAGACCGGCTAGAACCGCGCTAAGCAAAAAAGCACCCCTTGAAATTCTCGTCGCTGCGCGGCGTCGCGTGTCACTGTTGTGGCTTGGAGAGGTGTTCGCAGACGCGACGCAGATGGTTCCAGGGCAACGCATGCGCTGTTCGAGTTCCGGTTGGCGTTGCAACGATCGGTGAGTCTCGGATGGCTGTTTCATGGTTGCTTCCTGTTGCAGATTGAAGAGCTTATCGGACGTTCGCTCAACTTGGCAGGGTGCCTGGTGTCGGGTACGCGCGGCATCGCCGGGTCGGCAGTTTCTCGAGCGGCCTTCCTCTGCCGCAGTCGGGAGGCGACGAGCCACGATAGAAAGACTGCGAAACGAGCATTCTATCCGGTGGATGCCTTGCCGGCTGCATGTATAAGTTATTGAATTAGTTAAGTTTATGCGTGACAGTCAACCGATCCGAGTACGTCGCCGTGCCAGACCGAGGATGCGCGCCCTAACGCTTGCAACACGCCGTACCGAACAGGTTAGGCTGAAATGACGACAGCCGTGGTGGCGACCATCACGCGCCCTCTAGGAGTTCTGCGTCCTGGGATGCGCACTCACGATACACACCTGCAGCGGAGCGGCGGCGTGAGGACGCTGTGGCGGTGCGTGGTTATGCTCGGCCTGACTGGCAGCATCAACGGACACGCGGCGCCCGGGCCTTCGATCGAAGCGTTCGCCGCTCGCTCGCGAGTCGAGGATGTGTCGATATCGCCAGACGGCCGATATCTCGCGTTCGTCGAGACCGTCAAGGGAGGGGCGGCGGCGGTCATCCTCGAGCGGGAGCGGCTCGATCGCGGCCCGGGGCGCGTCGTGATTGGCGAGCCCGCCCACTTCCATTTCATATGGTGTCGCTGGGCAACGAAGACGAGGCTGCTTTGCAGCCTGCGCGGCATGGCCGAGGAGCGCGGAGTGGTCTACCCGACGAGCCGACTCGTCGGCGTCGACGCCGATGGCCGCCACCTGCGCGTCCTGCTGCAGAACAACGACATGGTGCAAGGGCAGTTGCAGGACCAGATCATCAACTGGGAGCCGGGGAAGCCCGATACCGTCCTCATCGAGGCGGACGAGGGGCTGGGTGCGAGTGGATTCGGTCCAGGCGTCAGGATCTATGGCAGCGTCGGCACGCACTGGCTGCCGGCGGTGTTCGAGCTCAACGTCGTGACGGGCCGGCTGAGCCTGCGCCAGCACGCGCGCGACCCAATCCGCCACTGGATCACCGACGGACACGGCGAGGTCCGGCTCGGCTGGGGCGTCTCCGGAACGACGATTTCCTACTACGCGCGCCTCGAAGGGGACCGGGAGTGGCGGCGCCTGACGAAGTTCGAGATCTTCTCGCGCGAAAACCACTTCAAGCCAATTGCTATCAGTGGCGACGATCCCAACAAGGCTTACGCCATTGGTCCCTCGGATGGCCGCGACGCGGTGTGGCTCATCGATCTCACGGACAAGGAAGATCCGGCGCTCGTGTTTGCGCACCCATCCGTCGACGTCACCGACCCCATACTGTCGCTCGACGGCAAACTGATCGCCATCCGCTACGAGACGGACGAGCCGTCCCTGCACTGCGTGGCCGTGCGGATCTGCTCCCTCATCGACGGGCTCAAGAAGCTGCTGCCGGGGAAGTTCAGTATCGTGACTGAGTCGACGCAAGACGAAAGTATCTACGTCGTGCGCTCCGTTAGCGACCGAACTGCCCCGACGTACAGCTTGGTCGACGCCGCCAAAGGGGTGGTCACGCAGCTCGGGATTCCGCGTCCGGACCTCGATCCCGCGGGCCTAGCGCCGCTGGAACCCATCACCTATCCCGCGCGCGACGGGGCGATGATCCCGGGTTACCTGTCAGTGCCACCCGGCGCCGAGGCCAAGCACCTGCCGCTCGTCGTGATGCCGCACGGTGGCCCTATCGCACGTGACACGTGGCGGTATTTCTTCTTGCGGGAGTTCCTCTCGAGCCGCGGCTACGCGGTCCTGCAGATGAACTTCCGCGGCTCAAGCGGCTACGGTGACGATTGGTTCTTCGCCGCCCACCAGGACTGGGGCGGGCTGACGTACGACGATGTCGTCGACGCAGGGCGGTGGGCGATCCAGCAGGGCATTGCGGACCCGGAGCGCGTATGCATCGTCGGCTGGAGTTTCGGGGGGTATCTGGCACTCCTCGGCGCGCAGCGCAACCCCGACCTCTTTCACTGCGCAGTCAGCATTGCCGGCATCAGCGATCTCAGTCTGCTCATAGACGAAGGCCATCACTGGTTCACATCTGAGATCAGGGAGAAGCAAATCGGGACGGATCCGGGCAAACTGACGCGCGACTCGCCGCGACTGCATGCGGCGGAATTCAGCGTGCCATTACTGCTGGTGCACGGCGACCGCGACGCCCAGGTACCGTACGAGCAGTCCGTCGTGATGGACGCCGCATTGACGCACGCCGGCAAGCCGCATCGGTTTGTCACGCTTCGCGATGGCGATCACGATCTAAGTGCGGAGTCGGACCGAGTGACCGTGATGCGCGAGATCGAGGCGTTTCTGGCGAAGTATGTTGGCAGCGGCGAGCCGCGGTCACGGTGAGATCGGCTGCGGGGTTGCGCCGACCTGCACAGCCTCGGTTCTACTGATCGCCGCTGCGGTGTAGGTGGTGGAAGGCGCCTGAGACAGGGACGCGGAATCGACATTCCTGCCGATGCGAGACCAACCGGTCGCAAATGGACGGGCTGAGCCGGTCCGCGGGGGTTCCCGCGTTGCTCTCGCCGGATCCGGCGTGGCCTATGCGGGGCTGCGCCGCCGTAATTTGCGAACGGAGAAGAACAACTGCCGATGCTCGCCCGATCGCAAAATTGCCGCCTGCTCCAGGGCCACCAGGACGTACAGGATGTTGAGCGCCGTCAATCCTCCAGGAACGTGCTTCGTGCGCCGGGCCACTGCCACAACCTCTTTGGCGGTCACGCCGGATCTGCCGCCAACGCGCGCTTGCACGTAGCGAACGGCGGTGTGATTGACGACGTTGAAGTAACCTGATCCGCGCCGAGCCTTCGACCGCGCGAAGGACAGGACGAAGTAGTAATCTTTTGCCTCAAATACATGGTAATTCTGGCGAACTGCCGCGACACGACCGCGGTATTTGAGCCCCTGTTGAAGCTTTCTGATGTTCACGCGCGTTCTCCTGTCTGTGTCGGATCATCTGCCCGGGATTGATTACGTTCCCGATCGAGAGGCCGGTGAGGCTGTCGATTCCTGACAACTGCGTCAATGCCTTGATGCTTCACGCGCACCCGCAACTGCCGCTCTGGCAGTGTTGAAACTGACGCCGGATTGCGACAGCCCAGCCGCTACAGACGCGGGTGACCGGCCAACCGGCTACCTTCATTCGAAATCCTCGGTCGTTGATCGCGTGCCTGCTGCGCATGTAAGTCCCTGACGTGGCTTTGGTTTCACCAGCGCGAACGTCGTGCGACCTGCCGGATCCGGGTCACCACAGGCGCGCTCCAGTTCCCACGGCGTCTTGACGCCAGCGCCCGGCCCAGACTTTGATGGCGCCTGGCCCGCTGCCGACGGTGAGCCGGTCCGAGTTTCCACAAGGCACCAGTGTTGCACAGGGGAGCGGCGGGGATGATCGTCGCGGTGACACAATTAGCAGAGAGATTGGCGCTCTGTGGACGGAGTCGGTCCGTGGATGACAATCTAAGGCAGATCCGACCGCATTGCAGGGATTATTGACAGTGGAGGGTTGAGGCGATGAATGTCGGCGTACTCGGAAGTGGCGATGTCGGCCAGGCGCTCGGCAAGGGCTTCGTGGCGCTCGGTCACGCGGTCAAGTTGGGGTCACGCAGCAAGGTCAACGAGAAGGCGCTTGCGTGGGCGAAGGACATGGGGCCCAAAGCTTCCGCGGGCACCTTTGCGGACGCCGCAGCTTTCGGCGAAATCATCGTCCTCGCCACGCTCGGCGTCGCGATTGAGAGTGCGCTGGTCAGCGCTGGAGTCGATAAATTCCGCGGGAAAGTCGTCATCGATGCGACGAATCCGCTGGACGCTTCCGGCGGCATGCCGCCGAAGCTCGCTGTAAGTGGCAACGATTCGGGGGGTGAGCGCGTACAGCGGCTTCTTCCCGGTGCGCACGTCATCAAGGCGTTCAATACGGTCGGCTATCCGCTGATGTTCCGGCCGAATTTCCCGGCAGGTCCACCGGACATGTTCATCGCCGGCAGCGACGATGCGGCCAAGAAGAAGGTCAGCAGCCTCCTGAAAGACTTCGGGTGGGGCGCCGTGGATGTCGGCGGCATTGAGTCGTCGCGCTACCTCGAAGCGATGTGTATGGTCTGGGTCCTGACCGCGGTCCGCAGCGGCAATTTCAATCAGGCGTTCAAGTTGCTGAGAAAGTGAAACGGCGGAACAGCGAATCGCTGGATCAGCCGACCGATGCATGATGCCGGCGCCCGGCTTGCAGCCCGGAATGCGGGCTCAGCAGCCCCCGTTCGGGGTCTGAGCCATCGGAGGAACCGCGGCCGACAAGCGGTCTGCGGAGAATCTGGAGCGAGGGTCTGTCAATTATCCCGGCCGCGGACCTCCCGCAAATCGAGTAGGCCGATAGGGTGCAAGCGCATCGATGCGAGAGTCGGTCAAGACTTCCTCGGCCACGTATCGGCCGAGGATCGGAGCCAACGTGACGCCACTATGGGTGACGGCCACATAAACGCCCGCAGCGCCCGGAACGGCCCCAACAACGGGGAAGCCATCAGTTGGCATCGGCCGGAAGCCCAGCGTCAGCCGATCGAGAATCGCGCCACGCGCTCCCGGTAGGACGGAAGCGATTCGTTGCAGCACGCGCGTCCCGTGCGCTAAACGCATCGACCGGTCTGGGAAATCAATCACGTGCTCGCGAATCTCCTTGTGGACGGGTGTGTCCGGCGCCTCTAAATGGTCCGTACCGACAATCCGTCCATTTGCCATCTGTTTGAATTCCATCCCACCCGGTCCGTCATACACGATCTTGGTGAGTTCTGGAATCGGCACGCTATGCGCGAGAATTCCCGGTGAATGACGCAGGTGCAGATCGAAACCTGCCATCGCGAGCACGCGCGGCGTATCGACGCCGGCAGCGATGACGAGGCGGTCAAGGGCAAACTGCCCCTGTTTTGTTGCGATTCCGGTGAGCCGGGCGTTCCGAAACTCGAGGCCGTACACCTCGCAGGGGTAGAGCAGTTTCGCGCCATAGGATCTGGCGCGATCCAACAGCCTATACGTCACCCACACCGGATCCACATGGCCGCCGAGCGAGGAGAAAAACGCGGCCGAGATTGGGCCGGGCGTGATTGCCGGACTGATGGCGTGGAAATCGTCGGCGGTTAGCATGCGCACGGCATCTTCCGTTCCGTCGAGCGTCGCGGCATACGCGCGCACGACCTCACCTTCGGCGGGATCGTTTGCCCAGTTTATGTAGCCGCCCCACGTAATCCCCAGTTGAAGCAGTGTATCCAGATCGCGGTAGGCGAGCAGGCTCCGCAAGCGCAACGCCTGATAGTGCTTGTCCAGGTCAAAGGGGTTCACAAAGCCGAATGAGTTTTGCGTGGCTCCTTTCGCCGGCCCCGCCGCCTCAAACAACGTCACGTTGGCTCCGGCCTGCGCCAGATGCAATGCGATCGAGGCGCCAACGATTCCACCGCCGACGACGCCGACGTTGAGGGACCGCGGCTGTGCAGACAAGCCGGAGGACAGCCCGCAAACGGAAAGAGCGGCAATGCCACCCAAAACCTCGCGGCGACGCATGCTGTGACTCCTTTCGTCGGGCAGCCGACGAACGTCGACATCGGACCTCGAAACGATATTACAAGTGGGCGGTCCGAAGTAGCGGCGCCTTTGACGGTATCCAGCGCCGCACGCCGTTAATCGCGTGGACACTTGGGCGTACGCCGCCCCAGCGGGCTCGCTGCTGCGTGTCAGCCAAGGGGTGCCTTTTCGGAGTTGGCCTGGACAGGTTCCAACGCCCATCCCCAGCGGTCGACCGCAGCTCGAATATTGCGAATGCTAGCGTTGTCAGACGGGTGTCGATGGACCCGACATCCTCGGCATCCGCACTTTGGCCGTCCGTGTCAACTATCTAGCCGTGGAATTTGATGTCACCGGAGTCTAGATGGCGAACGCGGACGATCCAGTCTCCGCCCGATGCGGGTTGGAGCGTGTAGCCCGCTTCGCGAGTGTCACTCCGCTCGTGCAATGCAGCTCCCCCCGCCGTTACCCGTGAAGGCTTGAAACTCAGACGTAGAACCTCGGTAGCGTCTGCGTCAAACGTCCGGTATTCAACGCGGTGCGCAGCGTACATTACCTTCTGCACCACGGAACTTGAACGCAGAACATGATCGACACCCACCGGCGCGAACTCCGGAACCGCGCCCATGGCCCACTGGAAATGGCGCATGTAATCCGCATAGCCGTCGCTGAACCAAAACGGCTCATGATAGTCCACGCCGCAGCAGGCGATCCGACCGTCTGAACCGGCAAAATACGTCCCGTAGTTCAACGAACGAAACGCGTCCTCCCGCGCTTGACCGTCGCGTGTCTTCTCGAAGAACAATGCGTTCATTGCGGCCCAGCGTGCCGTGTGATCCCCTTGGCCTGCCCTGGAGCAGCAACCGAAGCTGGCATCCGGTGTCGCCTGCTCGTCGATGGCCTGCGCGCCGAAAAATGGCCCGCGGCCTAGCTTGATCCTCACCCAGTCGAGCAAACGGCCCACGTGACCCATCCATTGCGGGTCCACCTCGGCCGGGTCCTCGCGCGCGAGAATGTAATAAGCTGCCGTCATCGCCGTAAGTTGATTCACATCATCGGTGTTGCGTGGAATATCCTCGAAATACCCGGACCACTTATTCCAGGCACGGCTTTCCCGGTTGAGCGGATAGTCGAGCATCCACTTCCAAGCGATGTCCCGAGCGCTGCGAAAGGCGGCGACATCTCCAGCATTGAGACGAATTAGCTCGTCAAACAAGCGAAGAGGTCCGGCGACGTTGCCGCCGTACTCCTCGAGCGCGAGCGTCACCCCCGTTCGCGCATCCACGCGAAAGGCCCACGGGGTGTGCTCCGCGTCGCCGGGGCGAACGTGCCGGGCGAGCGCCTGGCCGCACCGGATCGCCGCATCCAGATATTTGTGGTCACCCGTTAGCTTGTAGAACAGCGCGTAGCCGGTGCCGAGCTCGCCGATCTTGTCTGTCTCGATCCCACCGTAGAACCCGTGCGGCATGTCCTGGATGCAGTGGCCATAGTCTGGTTCGTCATCGCAGCTGGTAGCGAAAGGAACCCCGGGCCAGTCCCAGTCTGAAGGAGTTGTGCCGTGGGCGAGCTGGTGATCAAGCATCGTGCGCACCGCTTGCACGGCCTCTTGATCGCCGGAATACGGGTACCACCCCATCAGCGAGTCGACGAACGAGGCGTATACCATGGCCGGATTGTGCTGCCAGTACACGCCTTGCAAGGTGTTGCCATCGTAAACGGAGTTGATGAGATAGATCTTGAGACCGGTGCCGTGGCGTGTGTCCTGCGGCACTTTGTGCTCGATAAAGTCCCATCCGAGCCGGATCACGTGGTCGTAGCCGAGATTCCTCCCCGGCTGGTACCAGGCCAGCAACTTTCCTTGCGCGTCGAGCACAACCGGGTGCCACGGTACCTGCGCGTTGACGTATACGTCCTGCGCCGAACTCGTCATCGGTAGCAGCAACGTAGCTGCCACAATGGCGCGCGTGAAAATAATGCGCATCGCCATCGGGGACATCATATGCATTCTCCTGGCGCAGGCGCGCTAGACCCTAGTGGTGGAAAATTGCAGCTTCTCTTCTGACTGTCGGCACGCGCCGGCGCACCCACCCTGAAACTCTCCAGCGCGGCGCCAGCTCGGGGAAGTCGATGGCTAACTGCGGTCATACCACGCGGTGATGTCGCGAGGCTCGTTGCCAGTAGCTTCCCCGTGATTGAGTGATGACCTTTGACCGGCAAACGCGTCGGCCCCAGCGATACAGGACACAATGGACCGGTTGGTCGGCCGCCCCCGCAAGAGGGAACCACGCTGTGCTCTGTTGCAGCTATTGCCCAGCCTCGCTCCATATGCGCGTTAGCCGTTGAGCCGCGTCCCGGCGGGATCGAACAATGGCTTTTGCTGAAGTCGAGCCGGAGAGCGCTGTCCAAGGATCTCGATCGACCAGTGGTCTTCGGCATCAGCAATGTCCTTCGGTACGTACCCCATGGCAACCGAGACTCCGGAGGCATGCGCAAACCCTCCGGACGTAACCCAGCCACGGACTTCCTCGCGATGCCAGATGGGCTCATCGCCGATGACGTCGGCATCGACCGCGTCCACGACGAAGCACCGAAGGCGCAGGCGCCCACCACTCTCCTTTTCGCGCAGGGCCGCGTCTTTGCCGATGAAATCCGCATCCTTGCCGAGCGCGACGAATCGGCCTAGCCCCGCCTCGAGGGGGCCATACACCGGTCGATACTCCCGGGCCCATGACCCGTAAGCTTTCTCCAATCGAAGTGAGTTCAAGGCGCGCGTACCGAACAATCTGATGTTTGATGCGGCCCCGGCGCTCATCAGGGCTTCCAAAATGTGTACCTGATTGGATGGATCGCACCAGATCTCGTAGCCCAAATCGCCCGTATAGCTCACGCGACCGACCAGCGCTGAGGCCATCCCGACGGGGATGCGCCGCACGTCCATGAACCGGAATGCCTGGGGCGAAACGTCAGTTGTCGTTACCCGGGCCAGCACGTCGCGCGCGCGGGGTCCGGCGATTGCGAGGCCCGCACAGGAGGTGCCGTGCGCGACGATCTGGACCGATCCATCCTCGGGCGCGTGCTGCTGGAACCAGCGCATGTGGTAGTCCTCGGCTATGCCCGATCCCACGATGAAGAAGCCGTCGACGCCAAGGTTTGCCAGGGTAAAGTCGCCAATCAGGCGGCCGTCGTGCTTCAGCATTGGCGCGAGTGTCATTCGGCCGACGGCCGGGATTCGGCATGCGAGCAGTCGATCGAGCCACTCGTGCGCCCGCACGCCCCGGACCGTGTATTTAGCGAAGCTCGTCGTCTCGATGAGCCCGACACTCTGACGGACCGCATGCACTTCTTGCGCAACGGTTGCGAAGTCCGATGATCGGTACCAGCTGAACGTGTCCCGGACGCCATCGGGCGCGTACCAGAGAGGTACCTCGAGGCCGGCCGCGGCACCAAACTGTGCTCCCTGGGCCGCCAGCCGGTGATACAGCGGCGAGGTCTTGAGGCGCCGACCGGCCGGAAGCTCCTCGTTTGGAAACCGGATCGAGAACCGACGCGCATAGTTTTCACGCACCTTGGCGTTCGTATATGCCTTGCTCGCCCAATCGCCGAAGCGGGCCACGTCCATGGCCCAGATGTCGAAGCCCGGATCCCCGTCGACCATCCAATGAGCAAGGGCGAGACCAACACCGCCTCCCTGGCTAAACCCGGCCATGACACCGCAGGCGCACCAGTATCCCGGCATTCCGCGAACCGGCCCGACCAACGGGTTGCCGTCCGGCGCGAATGTGAATGGGCCGTTGACGATCTTCTTGATGCCCGCAGTCTGAAACGCCGGAAAATGTTTGAAGGCAACCTCGAGCGACGGCGCGATTCGGTCGATATCTGGCGCGAGAGATTGATGGTCAAAGCTCCACGGCGTTTCGTGCTCGGACCAGGCCTTGCAGGCCTTTTCATATGTGCCCATCAGCATGCCGCCGCGTTCCTGCCGGAGGTAGAGTTCGCCGTCGAAGTCGATCGCGTGGAGCACCTCCTTCCCAGTCGCGGCATTGATGGCGGCGACTTCCGGCATGTCGTCGGTGATCAGGTACATGTGCTCCATGGCGAGCACCGGATGTTCGAGCCCGACCATCCGTCCCACCTCGCGCGCCCACAGGCCACCGGCATTGACGACGTGCTCGGCGCGGATCTCGCCCTTGTTGGTAATCACCCGCCAGGAGCGATCGGCGTTTTGAATCAGGTGCTCGACTTTAGTAAACCGCTCGATACTGGCACCCAGCTTACGAGCTGCTTTTGCATAGGCATGGGTCGTGCCGGACGGATCGAGGTGTCCGTCGACAACGGTTTCGAGCGCACCGACGAAACAGCTCGGATCGAGCAGCGGCATCAGTTCGTAGGCACGCTCGGGCGTGATTATTTTGGCCTCTATACCGAGGTACCGCCCCTTCGCGGCTGTACTCTTCAGCCAGTCGAATCGAGCTGCGGTCGCTGCCAGCATGACGCCGCCGGTCAGGTGCAGTCCTGTCGGTTGCTCGGAGAGCTCCTCGATTTCCCTGTAAAGATCGATCGTGTACTTCTGCAGCTTTGCAACGTTGGGGTCACTGTTGATCGTGTGCATCCCACCGGCCGCGAGCCAGGTAGAGCCGGACGTCAGCTCGTCGCGCTCGATCAGCACTGTATCGGTCCAGCCGAGTTTCGCGAGGTGGTAAAGAACGGAACAGCCGACTACGCCGCCGCCGATTACAACAGCCCGAGCATGTGATCGCATGATTGTCGGAGCGCTCTCGATGCTGTTCACGAAAGGGATTGAGTCGACAGACCGGGACTGTCAGGGCTCGCCGCTGCCGATCTCGATACGACGCTGCTCGACGTATGCGTCGAGTGCTTCCCGGATCGCAGGATCCATTGCGGGCTCCTCATACTCCTTCAGCGCTTGTTTCCAGAGAATCGTGGCCCTCTGCGTCGCGTCTTTGGCCCCGGCGATCTGCCAGTTCTCGTAGTTCTGCCAATTGGATACGAGCGGCTGGTAGAAAGCGTGCTCGTACCGATCCATCGTATGTGGCTCGCCAAAAAAGTGCCCGCCGGTTGGGACACCCTTGATGGCCTCGAAGCCAAGTTCCTGCTCGTCGACGACAATCGGTTTCAGGAACTCCATCATGAGCTGAAGCATTTCAACATCGAGCACCAGCTTCTCAAAGGACGCAGTAAGCCCGCCTTCCTGCCAGCCAGCAGCGTGATAGACGAGATTGCCGTGGCCGAGGATCGCTCCCCAGAGCGACATCTCTGTCTCGTAGGCTCCCTGGGCATCGGCGACATTGGACGCGCTGGCATTCGACGTTCGGTACGGAAGGCGATAACGGCGCGCTAGTTGTCCACCTGCGATGTTGGCCTTGGCATTTTCCGGGGTACCGAAGGCGGGGGCTCCCGACCGCATATCCACGTTCGAAGTGAATGCTCCGTACATCACCGGCGTGCCTGGCCGGATCAGCTGGGCGAGCACGATGCCGAAGAGTGCCTCGGCGTTCTGTTGGGCGAGCGCGGCCGCAAGGGACACGGGAGCCATGGCCCCCATCAGCGTGAATGGCGTGATGACCACGGCCTGGCCGTGCTCGGCCATCGCCACCAGCCCGTCCGCCATGGCCTCGTCAAAGCGGCGCGGGCTGTTCACGGAGATTATCGTGATGACGCCCGGGCTACTGGCGATGTCCGCGAGTGACAGGCCCCGCGCAATCGCCATCATGCGGATACCGTCAAGTGCTCGCCCGCCACCGATAGCCGTGCAGTGAAATACCTGGTCTGAATAGACAAGGTTAGCCCGGTAGGTGTCGAGATGGCGGGATGTCGCCGGCAATTCCACGGGCGCGCATACCTGATTGCCGATCAAGTGGATGGCGTTGAAGTACTGCGCAAGACGAATGAAATCGCAATAGTCGCGATAGTTACCGGGCCGGCGGCCCCGCTCAAAATCGTGAACGTTGGGTGGGCCAGCGACGAGGCCGAAGTTGATGTGGTTTCCACCCATGATTACGCGCTTGCTTGCGTTGCGCGGCGTCAAGGTGAACGACGAAGGCGCCGTGCGCAGCGCGGTGTCCACGAAGCTGCGGTCGAGACAAACAGTGTGCGTCACAGCATCAACGTCCGCGCCCGCTGCCTTGAGGACAGCGAGGGCCCGAGGCGACATCACCTCAATGCCCAGTTCCTCCAGGATGCGGATCGACGTCCAGTGGATGGCCTCGAGCTGGTCCGCCGACAGCACCTCCATTGGCGCGTACGGATTGACGACCTGCTGCCACGGTAGTTGAGCGATCTGACCGCCTCCTAATCGTCGGCCGCGGCCACCCTGTCGACGCCGGCTTGTGTCCATGATTACCACTCCATCTGCCGCGAGTGAAGGTGCGCGGGCGGGAGCGCTCCGATCTGCCGCCAGAACAGCGCGAGCCGACGGACCGAACGGCGGGTCCGCGAGCTCTCGCCGGGCATGATATTTCTCTATTGCGGGTGCGGCGAGGTTCTGGTCATCACGACCACGGTCGGTCGGATCGGCGACCAGCTGATCTCGTTCACGCCGGAGCCGGACATCGTCACCACGTAGTGCAACCACCGGGCTGCACTACCAACATCGAGCCAGGGCCGCCCGACCGTTGGCCGGCCTCGAACGTGCCACGATCTGGTGTGATTGGTGGAGGGATCGTTTCGGTGTCGCTGACGCTCGCGAAGGCGAGCAGTGCGATCGTCGCCCCCCCCACAAGTACGACGAACTCAGACGATGTACACCGGTGAGTCGCTCAGCGCGCTCGCCGTCAGTACCAAGAAGCGTTTCCACCTTTCGCGCAGCCTCTACGACCTTCTGCAGAATCGAAGCCCCAACCAGCCCGAGACAACTCCACTGGATGCAGCACTTACGATCGAAGTGTGGTTCCCGAACGGACCGCCGGCAACGCCCAATTGACTCCACGCAGCTGACGCCGGGGCAAGCCCGCCCCATTCCTGCTCTATGTTCTTGCCGCAGCCGCGTCAACGCGGCAGCTCAGGTGCCGCAGCCCTGCGTCATTGGTCAACGTTGTCCGGATGATCTCCCCGCTCTCCAGACCAGTTGTGCGCAGACCCGACGCCGGGATGTCTGTGTGCGACATCGCACGCGTGCGTGCGGGAGATTTTCATGCGACGCTGAACGCCCCTCACGCGGGCATCCGGAAAACGACCGCGGAGTTCCTGTCGCGTCGGATGCATATGACCTACTAACGAATGCCTTTGTGTCTGTGCTAAATAGACACAATGAATTCTCGTGAGGATCGATGCGCGCGCCGTCGAGGCATGACGGCCGTACCGTTGATCGCGCTAGCTCGGCAGCCGAGCACCTAACGGTGCCGTGGCGCCTCCTGAGGTTCGGTCTCTCTCGGCGTCATCCGGAACCGCGGATGTTCACGCGTCGCGAGACCCTGCGGCCCACGTACGACGTGGTCATCATCGGTGGCGGCGGTCACGGTCTTGCGGCGGCTTACTACCTTGCGCGCGACCACGGCATTCAAAACATCGCGGTCCTCGAGATGGGCTACCTCGGCGGCGGCAATACTGGTCGCAACACCACGATCATCCGTTCCAACTACCTGACGCCCGAAGGCGTCCGGTTCTACGACGAGAGCATTCGATTGTGGAAGGACCTATCGCAGGATCTTGACCTCAATCTTTTCTACTCGACTAGGGGGCACTACACGCTCGCGCACACGGATGCCGCGATGCGCACGATGCGCTGGCGCGCGGAAGTGAACCGGCACTTTGGCATCGACAGCGAAGTGGTCGACGCAGCGCAGCTGCGACGCGCGTTGCCGATGATGGATCTCAGCTGCGGCGGTCACTCGCCACCGGTACAGGGCGCGCTTTACCACGCGCCCGGGGCGGTCGTGCGCCACGACGCGGTCGCGTGGGGCTATGGACGTGCGGCCGACAGCCGAGGAGTTGAGATTCATCAGGACACAGAGGTTCTGTCGATCGAGATCGAGGAGCGCAACTCCGAGCGAGCCGTGGTCGGCGTCACTACGAGCCGCGGCCGAATAGCGACGCGCAAGGTGTTATGCGCGGTCGCGGGCTATACCCCGCGCGTGCTTGGCATGGTAGGCCTGCTCTCGCCGATCTACATTCACCCGCTGCAGGCGATGCTGACGGAGCCGCTGAAGGCATGGCTTGATCCGATCATCGTCTCCGCGTCGCTGCACGTGTACCTGAGCCAGTCGGCGAGAGGCGAGCTCGTCATGGGAGCGTCGCTCGATCCGTACGAACTGCACTCCACGCGCTCGACACTCGACTTCGCGGAGTCCCTCGCGGGGCACATGCTGGAGCTCTTTCCGTTTCTTTCGGAAGTCAAGGTTGTGCGCCAGTGGGCAGGCATGGCCGACATGACACCGGACTTCGCGCCAATCATGGGGGTCACGCCGGTGCGTGGTTTCTACCTCGACGCCGGATGGGGCACGTGGGGATTCAAAGCGACGCCGGTGGCCGGCAAGACCATGAGCTACACCGTCGCGAACGATACGGCACACCCGCTGATCGAGGCCTTCGCGCTTGACCGTTTCACCCGTTACGCGCTGACCGGAGAGAAGGGCGCGGCGTCCGTCGGTCACTGACATGCAGCTCCTTACCTGCCCAGTCAACGGCCCGCGCCCGCTCAGCGAGTTCGCTTACGGCGGCGAGCTGCGCGAAATGCCGGATCCGGCGGTGAGCGACGCCGAGTGGGCGAGCTACGTCTTTGACCGGACGGGCCGCGCGGGCGTCAAGTGCGAGTGGTGGTGCCATACGCCGAGTGGCGTGTGGTTCATCGCCGAGCGCGACACGGCGACGGGGACGGTTCATCGTACGTTGCTGTACGCGCCGGAGTCGCCTGAGTGAGCCGGTTGCCGTCCGTCCCTGGGGAATGGATCGATCGAACCCGCCCCTTCCAGTTCACATTCGAGGGCACGCGGGTTGACGCCTTCGACGGCGACACTATTACCTCCGCGCTGCTCGCCGCCGGCCGAACCGTGCTCGGCCGGTCTTTCAAATATCACCGCCCGCGCGGCCCGCTCAGCGCCGCAAATCACGACGTCAACCTCGTCATGCAGGTGGAGAAGGGGAATCGGTCGACGCCCAATGTCCGGGCCGACGTGACGCCGGCGCAGGCCGGAATGTCGGTCCGGACTGTCAACACCCGCGGTGGCGTCGAGCGGGATCGTGGTGCATTCCTGGACCGGCTCGCGCCGTTTCTGCCGGTCGGCTTCTACTACAAGGCATTCCATACAAGGCGTCTTTTCCCTCTATGGGAGCGTCTGATCCGCTCCCTGTCAGGCCTCGGGGAAGTGGATCTTGACGCGCCTCGCCTGGAGTCGGCCAAACGCTACGAATTCGCTGACGTACTCGTCGTCGGCGGCGGCCCGTCGGGCCTCTCCGCGGCGCTCGCGGCCGCTGACCGCGGGGCGGACGTGCTTCTGGTCGATGAAAACGAACGGCTCGGCGGCAGTGGTCACTACGTACGCAACGATCCGTCCGAACAGGCCGCGCTCGCGACACTCGTTCGTGCAGCGACGATGCATCCACATATCCGCGTGCAGTGCCGCACGTTCGCAGCCGGCTATTACGCAGATCACTGGGTGGCGCTCGCCACTCCCGACGCGCTCGTCAAGCTTCGCGCGCGTGCAGTCGTTGTGGCCCAAGGTGCGTTCGAACAGCCGGCGGTTTTTCGTGGTAACGATTTGCCGGGAGTCATGCTCGCGGGCGGCGCGCAGCGTCTCATGGCCCGCTACGGCGTCGGCGTAGCGACGCGACTCGCGATCGTCACGGCGAACGCCGCCGGGTACCGGGTGGCACTCGATGCCATCAGTGCAGGCGTGCAGGTCGAAGCAGTCCTCGACCTCCGATCGACACCAGGCGCCGAGTCGCAACGGCTAGCGGACGGTGTTCGGAACCTGGGCATTCGCGTCGAGGCGGGGATCCGCCCGTGGCAGGCCGTCGCCGGGCGCAAGCCCGGTGTCGCCCACTTCGAGTTCGAACACCCCGCCGACGCGGGACGTCGACAGAGCATCGCCGTTGACGGGTTGTGGATGAGCGTCGGCTTTGCGCCGGCGAATTCATTGCTGCTCCAGGCAGGCGCGCGCATGCGCTACGAGCGGGCCTGCGAACAATTCGTGCCAGAGGTGCTGCCTGCGGGGCTCTACGCCTGCGGCAAGGTGATCGGCCATTACGGCCTCCAAGCCCGGTGCGCCGGCGGCCAGCGCGCGGGCGCGCTCGCGGCAATCGGGTTGGGTTTCGGATCGTCGGTCCCGGATGTCGTTCGGTTCGACACAGAGGAATGCCCGACGCATGCCTACCCGGTATTCCGCCACCCGAAGAGCAAGGAGTTCGTCGACTTTGACGAGGACCTGCAAATCAAAGACTTCGAGAATGCGGTGCAGGAGGGCTTCGATGGCAGTGAGCTTCTGAAGCGCTATACGACTGTTGGGATGGGACCTAGCCAGGGCAAGCATTCGAATCTGAACGCACTCCGACTCCTCGCCAGGCTCCGCGGCGAGGACATCGGTCGGGTTGTGCCGACGACCGCGCGGCCGATGTTCCATCCGGTGCCGCTCGCACACCTCGCGGGACGGGGCTTTACCCCCGAACGCCGCACGCCGGTCGACGAGCAGCATGCTGCGCTCGGAGCCGTCTGGATGCCGGCCGGGCAGTGGCGTCGCCCTGCTTACTACTCGCGAACGGGTCTCGACCGCGCTGAGGCGATCGCCGAGGAGGTTGACGCCGTCAGGAACCGCGTTGGATTGATCGACGTTGGCACGCTCGGCAAGGTCGAGGCGCACGGACCGGGCGCGGCGGAGTTTCTCGAACGCGTATACACGGGTCGCTTCTCGAACCTCGCCGTCGGCATGACTCGTTATGCCCTGATGCTCGACGAGAGCGGCGTCGTCATCGATGACGGCGTCATCGCACGGCTTGAACCCGAGCGTTTCTACTTCACGACCACGACCGGTAACTCGGGAACACTGTTTCGCGAGTTCGGCCGGCTCGTGACTTGGTGGCAGTCGCAGGTCGGGCTCGTTAACCTGACTGGTCACTACGCGGCGTTCAATCTCGCGGGCCCCGCGTCGCGGAGCGTGCTGCGCGTGCTGACCACACTCGACCTCGCTCCGGCTGCATTCCCGTACCTCGGTGTGCGTGAGGCTGAGGTCGCCGGAACCCGCTGCCGGCTGCTCCGAGTCGGGTTCGTCGGCGAGCTCGGCTATGAGATCCATCTGCCGGCTGATCGAGCGCTCGACCTTTGGCAGGCGCTTCTCGCGGCCGGAGAACACTTCGGCATTCGGCCGTTCGGGGTCGAGGCGCAGCGACAGCTTCGGCTCGAGAAGGGACACATCATCGTCGGCCAGGATACGGACGGGCTGACGAATCCCTTCGAGATCGGCGGCGAGCGGATGCTCAGGCGGGACAAGTCGTTCTTCATTGGCCAGCGTAGCCTCGACGTGTTGGAGCGACAGCCGCGCCGGCACCAGTTGGTCGGCTTCCGGCTCGGGCAGGGGCAGACGAGACTACCCAAGGAGTGTCATCTCGTGGTCGATGCGGGAACGATTGCGGGACGAGTCACAAGCGTCGCCTACTCACCGACACTCGGTCACGCGATTGGTCTCGCATTCGTGTCGCCCCCGCTTGTGTCCCGGGGCCGGTTCCGGATTCGCGTCGAGGAACGTGCCGAGCTCGATGCAGAAATCGTGCCGCTGCCTTTTTACGACCCTACTGGCCAAAGGCAACGTTTGGAAGATCCGATATGACGACCGCAGTTGCTGCCGGTAGGCGTCGCTCCCCAATTCACGGCTGGCTCCAAGCCCATGCTGAACGCTGGACCCTATCCGCGAACGGAATCATCCCCACCGCATTTAATACGACCGTACCGCAGGGAGCCGCACTGATGGTAAGCGACCGATCGCTGCGTCAGCGTTTCGGCTGCAAGGGCCCAGCGGCCGAACGCTGGCTGCGCATGGGCGGCCTCGCATCGCCGGAGGGTGCAAATCGCTGGTGTCGGCTGCGGAATGGTGAATTCATCGGCCGGCTCGCTACCAGCGAGTTCCTTGTAGAGGCGCTAGGCGTCGATCACACCACCGTCGTGGATGCGAGGATCCGGTGTGAGGCATCTGATCGTGGCACCGGCGTCATTCCCGTTGCCCGCCAGGATCTCGTTGTAGAGCTCACTGGTCCGCGCCTCGTCGGTAGCCTGCGGGAGATGTGCAGCGTCGACTTCGCGCCGATCGTCGCGGCGTCTAGCAGCGCCGGAGGCCCCGTCATCCTTACCTCGATGATCGGCGTGCCGGTCGTCGCCGTTGCGTGGCCCGGGGCGAGTGCGCCGTCGGTGACGCTCTGGATCGACCCGAGCTTCGCACACTACTTCTGGACGACGCTGTTGCAGGTGGTCGCGGGCTGCGGCGGTGGTGTGACACCGTGAGCGCAACCGGCGACTCGTGATCATCGGTGCGGCGCGCGTGACTCGGCGCGCTGCAGCTGCCGTTGCCGGTGCGCGGAATCGCCGCTGCTTTTCACCGCCCGGCTGAGAGGCGGGCGCTGGCGGCGCGTTGGCCTACGCCATCGAGATTGGAATCCTCAATCCACATGAGCTTTGCGGACCCACCTCTGGCCCGACTTTGACAGCAGCTGGATACGAGGAGCCGAGTTTTCGAGGCGCCGCAAGGGGTTGCGGCGACAGGCGGGAAG
>Ga0209415_10000065_pt1 | contig 140751 bp, 131 predicted proteins | sample PeaSoiSIISIP2007_FD_187696 | JGI IMG/M metagenome (GOLD analysis project Ga0209415, IMG submission 187696) | Peat soil microbial communities from Weissenstadt, Germany - SII-SIP-2007 (SPAdes) (version 2) | ecosystem: Environmental > Terrestrial > Soil > Wetlands > Peat | place: Germany... | reverse complement strand
ATTGCCGCCGGTTGCCGTGGTGACCAGGTTGTTGGTGACGGCGTCGCACTGGCTCGGAATCGCCCGCGCCGGGCCGCTGCCCATCACCAGGAAGGCGCCGCCCAGGACCGCTGCAACCGAAAGGACGGAAGTTGTTTTCACTGTCAGATCTCGATGAGCATTGTTTCAACCATTGTCATGCAAGACGCGCGCCATCTCTCTAAGTCATTGAAACAACGGAAGGTTTGCGTTAGCTATACATCAGACTGTAAGAATCCCGGACAACCCGCGCCTGGGCTTTTACCCCGAAATGGGGAAGCGCTCTCTCCTCACCGCAACATAATCCGGGGCAGGAACAGCGCCACCGCCGGAAAGGCGATGACGATGGCGAGGCGGATGAAGTCGCTGCAGAAGAACGGGATCACGCCCTTGAAGATCTCCTTGAGCGGGATCTCGGGCAGGATCGATTTCAGGACGTAGATGTTGATGCCCAAAGGCGGGTGCAGCACGCTCATCTCGACGACGATCACCAGCGCCACGCCCCACCACACCAGATCGAAGCCCAGGGCCGACACGATCGGCACGAAAATCGGCACGGTGAGGAAGATCAGGGCAAAGCCCTCGATGAAGATGCCGAGCAGGACATAGAACACCATGATGCACAGGACGATCTCGATCGGGCTGGCGTCGAGGTGGCGGATGAAGTCGAGCACCGCCTCGGACAAGCCGGAGATATTGACGAACTGGGTCAGGACCAGCGCGCCGAAGATGACGGTGAAGATCATCGCCGCCGTGGTCGCGGCCTCGACCAGCGACTGCACGAAAATGGCCCAGCTCATCCTGCGGCGCAGGATGGCGAGCGTCAGCGCCCCGGTGGCGCCGATGCCGCCCGCTTCGGTGGCGGTGAAGATGCCGAAGGTGATGCCGCCCATGATGAGGGTGAACAGCGCCAGCACGCCCCACACCTTGGAGAGCGCCTGCCAGCGCACCCGCCACGACGCCTTGGCCGCGCGCGGCCCCGCCAGCGGCTTGAAGAACGTCACCGTCTGCACCACGCCGAAATAGACCGCGACGGAGATCAGCGCCGGGACCACGGCGGCGAGGAACAGCCGGGCGATGTCCTGCTCGGTCAGGAGCCCATAGACGATGAGCGCGCCCGAGGGCGGCACCAGCATGCCGAGCGCGCCGCCCGCCGCGACCGTGCCGGTGCTGAGCCAATCGGCATAGTGATAGCGCCGCATCGACGGCACCGCGACCCGCGCCATGGTCGCCGCGGTGGCGAGCGAGGAGCCGCAGATCGCCGCGAAACCGGCGCAGGCCGCGATGGTCGAGAGCGCCAGCCCGCCGCGGTAATGCCCGAGCCAGCGATGCGCCACCTCGTAAAGGTCGTCCGAAATGGCGGCGCGGCTCACGAATGTGCCCATCAGGATGAAGAGCGGCAGGACGGTGAACTGGAAGTCGGTCGCGAGCCCGACGATCTGCTGCCCAGCCATCGCGGTGGCGGCGGAAAACCCGTGCGGATGGATGAGCGCGAAGCCGAAATACCCCACCGTCAGCAGCACCACGCCCAACGGAATGCCGCTGAAGAAACCGATGAGGAGGAGAACCAGTCCGACGAGCGCGGTCAGCATCACTCGGGCCCCGCCGGCCCGGGCGCGGCGGTTTTTTCATCGCCGCCGGCGATAAGGCTCGCCAAACGCTCGAGCGCCATGGCGGCGGCGCACAGCGCGAGCGCGGCGAAGACATAGACCGCCGGCGCCACCGGCAGGTCGAGGAAGTTGGTGAGCGTCCCTTCCTCGCCCAAGGTCAGCGCCTGATCGAGGAGGAGAAAGGCGATGAAGCCGAGGCCTAGGACCGTGCCGGCGAGGACGAAGGCGCGCTGAACCAGGGCGACGCGGCCGCGCAGCAGTGCCGCCAGCGAGCGCACCGCGATGTGGCGCTGCTGCCGCGTCACCAGCGACAGCGCGGTGAAAATGGTGAAGCCGAGCAGGAAGGACTTGACCTCCTCGACGCCGGTGATCGGCGCGTTGAGGAAATAGCGTCCCACCACCTCGAAGAAGGTCGCCGCCATCATCAGGCAGAGGCACAGCGCCGCCACCGGCGCGAACACGCGCTCCGAAAGGAGCCGCAGCGCCGCCGCCATCGCGCTCACTTCGCCGCGGCGGCGATGTCCTGCGCCGTCTTGACGTAGTAGTCGTAGGCGGCGTCGCCATCGATGCCGCGCTCCTTCGCGGCCGCCAGCCATTCCGTCTTGAAGAAGGCGAGCTTCGGCGTCATCGCCGCCATCAGCTCCGGGCTCGCCTGGTGGATGGCGATGCCGTATTGCGCGATCGGCTCGTCGGCGCGGTTGTCCTGCTCGACGAAGCCCTCGGCGACGCGCCGGCTGATCGCCTCGTAGGAGACCTTGTCGATCACCGCGCGGTCGGCCGGCGTCAGGCGGTCATAGGTCTTCTGGTTCATGAAGAACGAGAACACGTTGTAGCCGAGCTGGCCGGGAAATGTCGTGATGTGCTTGATGTAGCGCGCGATCTGGAACGAGATGAGCGACCCCTTGCCGGTCACCGTGCCGTCGACGATGCCGCCCGAGACATAGTCGAACATGTTGCTGCTGCCCTCGGACGGCACCGGCGTGCCGCCGAAGGCTTCGATCGTCGCCTTGATGTTGGGCGTGCCGACCCACAGCTTCAGGCCCTTGAAGTCGTCGAGCGTCAGCACCGGGCGCTGGGTCGTCATCACCGTGTTGCCGCCATTGAGCCACATGCCGAGCAGCTTCATGCCCTTGTACTCGCCGGCGGAGGCGAAGAATTTCTGCTGCGTGCGCCAGATCGCGAGCGTGCCCGCGACCGAGTTGGGGGCGATGAATGGGATCTCGGCGAGGAACGGCAGCTTGACGCGCTGGCGGATGAAATCGTCGGGCGTCATCGCGACGTCGGCGATGCCGCTCGCCACCATGTCCCACTGGCGCGGCAGCGGCGCCAGCGACGCGGCCGGGATATCGACTTTGATGGCGCCGTTGGACTCGCGCTCGACCGCCTCCTTCCACGGCGCGTAGAGGCCGAGATAGAAGGACGAGGTGCGCGGCATGGCCACGTTCATGGTGAGCGTCGTGTCGGCCCGCGTCGGGCCGGAGCTTGCCAGGATTGCGGCGAGCAGCGCCGCGCTTGCGATGCGCTTCATCATCGGCGTCATGCGGGGGACAGAAGCTCGAGCACCTGGCCGCGCGTCTCGATGGCGGCGGCATAGGCCAGAATCGCGCCCAAGGCGGCGAACACGCCGAACACCACGAACACCGCGTCGAGGCCCCAGTGCGGCAGGATCCAGCCGACCAGCATCGGCCCCACCATCGAGGCGCCGCGCTGCCACGCGCCTGCGACGCCGCCGCCCAAGGCGCGCAGCTGGGTCGGATAATTCTCCGCCGTGTAGGTCGCGAGGCTCAGCGCCAGCATGCTCACGAAGATGAAGCTGAGGCTGATGAGGGTCAGCACCTCCTCGGCGCTGTGCTGGCCGCCGAACCCAAAGGCGAGAAGCGGCAAGGCGCCGACGCCCAGCCCTAGGATGAACATCCGCCGCCTTCCCAGCCGGTCGATCAGGATGATGGCGGAGAGCGCGCCCATGAGCCCGATGCCGGCGAGCACGAAGCCGTAGAGCAGCGAGGTTTGCACGTCGAGCTTGTAGACGGTGCGGAACAGCGATGGCGCCCACGCTGTCAGGCCATAGGTGATGATGTAGGTGCAGATCCAGATGCCCCAAACGGTCAGCGTGCGCTTCAAGTAGATGCCCTTGAAGAGGTCGAGGATGCGCGGCTTGGCCTCGCTCACGGAAGGCAGGTCGCGCGGCAGCGGCGGCAGGGTCATGTTCTCGCGCACCGCCACCTCCTCGATCCGCTTCAAGGCGCGGTCGGCCTCGTCGAAGCGTCCCCGGCTGGCGAGCCAGCGCGGCGATTCCGGCAGCGTCGTGCGCAGCGGAATGGCGATCACCGCCGGCACCGCGCCGATGATGAACATCGATTGCCAGCCCAGATGCGGCACCGCCCACACGCCGACGAGGGCGACGATGGTGAGGCCGATGGCGAACAGGCACTGCATGCCGAGCGAGAACTGGCCGCGGCGGTGGGCCTTGGCGAACTCGTTGACATAGGCCGCCATGAGCGGCACCTCGCCGCCCAGCCCGATGCCTTGGACGAAGCGGATCCACCACATCGAATCGTAGCTCCAGGCGAAGGCGCAAACGAGGCTGCCAAGGGTGAAGATCAACAGCGTCACCACCATTGTCTGGAGGCGGCCCCAGCGCTCGGCGATCCAGCCGGCGCCGATCGAGCCCACCAGCTGGCCGGCGAAGCCCACCGCGATGAGCGAGCCGATCTGCTGCGGCGTCAGCTTCCACATCCCGATGAGCGAGGGCAGCACATAGGCGATGACGAGCGAATCGAACGCATCGAAGAACCACGCGGTCGAGATGATGAGCCGCATCTTGGTGTGCCACGAGCAGTATGGCAGCCGCTCGATGCGCGCCACGACCTGGCGCAAATCGGTGTCCGCGCCCGCAGCCGCCGCAATGTTCGCCATGTCGTTTCCCCCCGCGTGCCCACGCCGACATTGACCCGCGATCGGCGCGCCTCGTCAAGGCCGATCGCCGCCGCCTGCGAGCGCAAGACGCTGCACGGGCATCCTGCGTCCTTCGACTATGCAAGCTTCGCTTGCTCCGCTCAGGATGAGGCGAAAATTCTTCCTCACCCTGAGCGGAGCGAAGCGTAGTCGAATGGGCGCACGGCGCAACTGGCGCGCGATCCCTTGCGCCACTATCATGGCGGCAAGGCACACGAGCGAAGGCGAGGGAAGCGATGGCATCGACCCACAATCCGGCACGCGCGCGGCTCGAGCGGGGCGAGCTGTCCCTGGGCGTCGGCATCCGCGTGGTGCGCACCGGCGAGATCGCCAAGATGATGCAGAGCGCCGGCTTCGACTGGCTGTGGATCGATCTCGAGCACGGGCCGCATTCGCTCGACCAGGCGTCGCAGATCTCGCTGGCCGCGCTCGATGCCGGCATCACGCCGCTGGTGCGGGTGCCCGAGGGTCAGTTCGACATGGCGACGCGTGCGCTCGACGGCGGCGCCTGGGGCATCGTCATGCCGCATGTCGACACCGTCGAGGAGGCGCGCGAGGTGGTGGACCGCCTCAAATATCCCCCGCTCGGTCACCGCTCGAGCGGCGGCATGCTGCCGCATTTCGGCTACCAGGCGATGAACGGCGGCGACGCCGCGCGCGCCGTCAACGCGGAGGTGCTGCTCACCGTCATGCTCGAGACGCCCAAAGGCATCGCCAACGCGGACGCCATTGCCGCGGTGCCGGGGGTGGACGTGCTGCTGATCGGCACCGGCGACCTGACGCTCGAGCTCGGCATCTCCGGCAATTATGGCGATCCGCGCGTCATCGCCGCCTACGAGACCGTGATCGCCGCCTGCCGCAGGCACAACAAGTGGCCCGGCATGGGCGGCGTCGGCAGCGACGAATACATGCTGCGCTTCATCAAGATGGGCATGCGCATGATCCTCGCCGGCGGCGACATCAATTTCCTGCTCGCCGGCGCCGGACGGCGCGCTTCGACGTTGCGCGCGGCGCTGTGAACGCAAGCCTCTGGAGGGTGACGCCATGACGACCACGACGACGATCGCAACCCACGCCTTCACGACCCAGGACATCGAATATCTCCGCCACGGGGCGAAGCCGCTGCTGCTGCGGCTCTACACGCCCGAGGGACGCGGGCCGTTCCCGGTGGTGGTCGAGCTGCACGGCGGCGCGTGGTCGAGCGGCGACCGCACGCTCGAGCATTTCCGCCACGACGCGCTGGCGCAAAGCGGCCTCGCCGTCGCCTCTCTCGATTTCCGCCAGGGCAAGGAGGGGGCCTATCCGCTCCAGGTGGCGGACATCAACTACGCCGTGCGCTGGGTCAAGGCGCATGCCAAGGAGTTCAAGCTCGATCCCGGCCGCGTCGGCATCTCGGGCCAGTCGAGCGGGGCCCATCTCGCCATGCTGGTGGCGATGCGGCCCAACGATCCGCGCTACGCCGCCATCGCACTTCCCGCGGGAACACCGCAGACCGATGCCAGCGTGCGCGCGGTGGCGATGTCGTGGCCGGTGATCAATCCGCTGAGCCGCTTCCGCCATGCGCTCCGCGAGAACGAGCGCGGCGCGGCCTGGGCCGCGGGACCGATCCAGGGCCATCGCGACTATTGGCCGGGCGAGGCCGACATGGCGGACGGCAACCCGGTCCTGATCCTCGAGCGCGGCGAGAAGGTGCGGACCCCGCCCGCGTTGTGGATCCAGACGCCCAACGATCCGCAGCACAATTACCGCGATCCTGACGGCGCCTTCGAGGGTAACGAGCCGGAGCGTTTCGCCGACCGCTACCGCAAGGCCGGCGGCGCCATCGATCTGGTCTATTTCGACGCGCCGCAGCGCTTCACCTCGGTGGCGCCCACCTCGCCCGCTTCGATCGACGCCTTCCGCCGCATCTCTTCCTTCTTCCACAAGCACCTCGCGGAAGGGTGAGGCCGGATCGCTTCATGGACGTCGAGATCATCTGCACCGGCGACGAGGTCCTCAGCGGCAAGATCGTCAACACCAACTACAACACCATCGCGACCCGGCTCGAGGATGTCGGGCTCGCGGTGCGCTGGGGCACCATCGTCGGCGACGACCGCGACACGCTCCTGGCCGCGTTCCGGCTCGCCGGCGAGCGCGCCGACGCGGTCATCGTCAATGGCGGCCTCGGCCCCACGGTCGACGATCTGTCGCAGGAGATCGCCGCCAAGGCGGCCGGCGTCGAACTGGTGCTGAGCGAGGAATGGCTCACCCGGATGGAGGCATTGTTCCGCCGCCGCAGCCGGGTGATGCCGGCCAACAACCGCAAGCAGGCGATGCTGCCGGCGAGCGCCGAGATCATCGACAACCCGATCGGCACCGCCTGCGGCTTCGCGCTCGACATCGGCAAGGCGCGCTTCCTGTTCACGCCGGGCGTGCCGCGCGAGCTCAACCGCATGCTCGACGAGCAGGTGATCCCGCGCCTTCTCGCCCGGAGCGGCCAGCAGACGGCGATTCACCTGAAGCGGTTTCATTCCTACGGGCTCGGCGAATCCCATGTCGATGCGCTGCTCGCGGGGGTCGAGACGCTGGCGCCGGAAGGCAGCGTCAAGCTCGGCTTCCGCGCCCATTACCCGCAGCTCGAGACCAAGCTCACCGTGCGCGGCCGCGACATGGCGGACGTGCAGCGGCTCCTGGCGCCGGTGCAGGACGAGGTGCGCCGCCGGCTCGGCAACTTCATCCTGGCCGAGGATGGCGAAACGCTGGAGGGCAACGTGCTGGCGGCGCTCGCCGGCACGTCGGGTTCGCTCGCCGTCGCCGAGACCTTCACCGGCGGGCAGATCGCGGCGCGCCTCGCGCCTCTTCCTGGCGCCGAGACCGCGTTCCGCCGCGGCGTCGTCGCCCGCGACTTGGCCCAGCTTCGCGCATCGTGCGGGCTCGATCCCGCGCGCCCGGTCGAATTCTCGATCGCGACCGCCGAGGACTTGGCCCAGGCGCTGCGGCGCCACGCCGGCGCCAGCCACGCGCTCGCCGTGGTGGTCGAGCCCGACGACGGCGCCGAGCGGGTCGATTTCGGCGGCACCATCTATCTCGCCATCGCCAGCGTCGACGGCACCGCGTCGCGCCGCTCGCGCATCGTCGGCGGCCGAGACTGGCTCCGGCTCGGCGCGGTCGAGATGGGTCTCGACTGCCTGCGCCGCTTCCTGCTCGGCCTGCCGGTGGTCGAGCGGATCGATTTCGAGAAGGTCGAGCCTAGCCGCGGATGATCCGGGCGAGCCAGCCGCGGTCTTGAAGCCGCTCCACCTGGGTCGCGAGGTGGCGGCGCTCGTTGAGCCACGAGGTCTTGTCGAGCTCGCGCTCGTGGCGCACGCGCAGCTGCTCGGCCTTGGCCTTGTCGGCGACGCGCTCCAGCGATTGCGCCTGGCGCCTAGCCTCGTCGGCCGCGCGCTGCGCCGCCTCGAGCCGCGCCGCCGTGATGGCCGCCTCGCGCCGCGCCTCGTCGCGCTCGCGCAAGAGGTCGGCCTCGCGCCTTCGGTGCGCGTCGCGCTCGGTGATCGCGTTCTCGATCGCGGTCAGGCGTTCGTCCCAGCGCTGCTGTTGCGCGAGCCAGCGCTCCAGCTCGCGCTCGCGCTCGCTGATCATCTCGTGCAGCAGGATGGCGAGGCGGTCGGCCGGATGATCGCGCAGCTGCCGGCGCAAGGTCTCGAGCTGGCCGGTCAGGTGCTGGATATGCGCCTGGATATCCTGCAGCGTCGGCTTGCCGCGCCGCGGCGGCAGCGGCGCGACCTGGTAGACGGGCGCGTCGTCGAGGCACAGCGCCAACTGGCGCGATCCCGTCTCGCGCGCCTCGTCGTCGGCGGGATTGTCATCGATGGTGAGCAAGAGATCGTCCGGAGGAATGATTTCAAACGGCATGATCTTCGTATCGTTGGCCCTGGGCCGGGCAGACGAGAGGAAAATGCCAGCGCCGATTCGCGACCGCAAGGAAGACGTGCGCGGTCTCGCGATGTTCTCTCACAATTGCCTAGATGATGAGGGATCGGCGCGAAATGCCGCAAGATCGGGTGTGGCGCGAGTCGCGAATGAGCGCAATGCGCGTACCACGCGCGGCGACTCGGCATCGCTCTTCGCTCAAACCTCCGCCACCGCCGGCGTGCGCGTCGCGGCGCGGACGCGCGGGATGACCTCCTCGCCGAAGGTGCGCAGCGAGCGCCGCACCATGTCGTGCGGCATCGAGCCGAGCTGGAACGCGCCGCAGAGGATGGCGAGGTCGAGCTCTTCGCCATGGCGCAGGATCTGCCGCGCGACCGTCTCGGGCGAGCCCGCCAGCACCATGCCGCTCTCCACCAGCTCCTCGAAGCTCATGGCGAAGAGACGCGGCGCGCGCTGGTACCAGGACTCGAAGCTCGCCGGGACCTGCCCTTCCTGGACGAACTGGGTGAAGCGGCCCCACAGGTTCCAGTATTCGATGAGGTGCCGCTTGGCCTCGCGCCGCGCCTGCTCGTCGGTGGGCGCGACATAGACCTCGCGGGTGAGGCAGAGGCGCGGGCGCGGCGCGAACCCGGCTTCGCGCTGATGGTCGCGATAGAACGCCTGGTCGCGCTTGCAATCGTCGATCAGGGAGTCGAGCTGCACGAACATGAGGTCGCGCTCGGCCGCAAGCCGCAGCGATTCCGGGCTGTTGGCGGTGACGTAGAGCGGCGGATGCGGACGCTGCACCAAGGGCGGCGACAGCGCGGCCGCCTTGTCGACGGAGAAGAATTCGCCGGCGAAGGCGAAAATCTCGTCGGCCCAGATGCGCAGCAGGAGCTCGAACGATTCGCGGAACATGGCGCGCGAATGCGCCGGGTCGATGCAGAAGGACTGGTATTCCGACGCCTTGCCGCCGCGGCCGACGCCGACATCGAGCCGTCCGCCGGTCATCTGGTCGAGCACCGCGGCTTCCTCGGCGACCAGCAGCGGATTGCGATAGGGCAGCACGTTCACCATGTTGCCGAGCCGCATCCGGCGGGTGCGCCCGGCGGCTGCGGCGATCATCAGGTTGGGCGACGGCATCGGACCCGTGGGCGACAGGTGATGCTCATAGAACCAGCAATGGTCGATCCCGACCGCTTCGGCCAGAACCACCTCGTCGAGATGCTGGCGATAGAGATCGCCGATCGACACGCCCTGGCGCGGGCCGGTCGTGTCCCACATCGCGAATTTCATGGCGTGCGCCTCCGCGCCTTAAGGCTTCACCGGCACGAACTGGGTGGTAAATATCTGCTCGTCCTTGGGCCGGTCGGGGAGCGTGCCCATGGCGACATACGAATCCTTGAGCGTCTCGACCGCCTTGGGATCGAACACCCCGTCATCGCTGAACATGGCGATCTCGTAGTCGTAGGTGCGCTCCATCGCCCCTTGCGACATGTCGAGGACGCGCGCGCCGATCGCGACCGTCTTGTCCCGGTTCGTCTTCATGAAGGCGATCGACGCGAACACGCCCTTGAGGAAGCGCGCCACTAGGTCCGGCTTGTTCTGCACCAAGTCCCTGCGCGCGAATATGACATGGGTGATGAAATGCGGCGCGTATTTCTCGAGCCCGGTCAAGATGCGGCCCGCGTGCCGCTCCTCGAGCCGGTAGCCCGATTCGACCGCGCCGACGATGCCGTCCACCTGATGCACCTGGAGCGCGGCGACGCTCGATTCCATGGTGCCGAGCGCCACCGTCTTGATCCCGTCCGGGCCCAGCCCCTCCTGGATCGACGCCTGCTTGGCGAGCCATTCGGTGAGCGAGCCGGCGGTGGTGACGGCGACGGACTTGCCCTTGAGGTCCTTGATGGTTTTGATTGGCGATTCGTCGCCAACCATGATCGCGATGTTGCGCGGCGCGCCGGCGAAGGCCGCGACGGCGATGACCGGCGCGCCCTTGGCCGAGAACGCCATCGACGGGCCGCTGCCGAGACCGAAATCGAGGCTCTGGGATGCCAGCGCCTGCTGCAGCTTGGCGTCGCCCGCGGCGTTGCTGATCTCGAGGTCGATGCCGTACCGGGCGAACAGCCCTTGCGCCACGCCGACATCGAGCAGCGTGAAGGTCCAGGCGACCCCGGCCGCCTTGCCGGCATGGACCTTGTCGGCAGCGCTGGCCGGGCCCATGCACACGAGGACCGCGCCGAGCCAGGCGGCGCACAGGGCGAACAGGCGGCGCTGGTGTCTCATCATCGTCTCCCCAAGGTCGCGTCGCCGCCGACTTTCGCCCAGCGCGCACGGCAATGCAACGCCGGCGCCGTCAGCGGCGCAGTGCCTCGGGGTTTAGGACGCGGATGGGCTTGCCGTCGAGGAAGGCGAGAATGTTCTCCACGGTCTCGGCGTAATAGGCGCGGTAGCCTTCTTCCGAGACATAGCCCAGATGCGGCGTCAGCACGACATTGTCGAGCGCGCGCAGCGGATGGTCGCGCGGCAGCGGCTCGCGGTCATAGACGTCAAGCGCGGCGCCGGCAATGGCGCGCCGCCGCAGCGCGTCGATGAGCGCGTCCTCGGCGACGATCGGCCCGCGCGCGGTGTTGATGAGATACGCCGCCGGCTTCATCAGCGCGATCTCGCGCAAGCCGACCGTGCCGCGCGTGCGCTCGCTCAGCACCAGATGGACGCTGACGATGTCGGCGGCGCGGAACAGATCGTCCTTGGCGACGCGCGTCGCGCCCGCCGCCGCGGCGCGCTCGTCGGTGAGGTTCTCGCTCCAGGCGATGACCTTCATCCCGAAGGCGCGCGCCAAGGCGGCGACCTGGCCGCCGACGCGGCCCAAGCCGACGATGCCGAGCGTCCTGCCGTGCAGCACCACGCCGACGCTCCCCTGCCACAGTCCCTGCCGCATGCGCCGGTCCTCGAAGGCGATGCGCCGCGTCGCCGCCAGCATCAGCGCGAGCGCCAGCTCCGGCGTCGCATGGGCGCCGTCGCTGCGCCCCATGGTGTTGGAGACGACGATGCCGCGCGCGGTCGCAGCCGCGAGGTCGAGCGTGCGGTGGGCCGGGCCGGTGACGGCGATGAATTTCAGGTTGGGCAGCGCCGCGATGAGCGTGCCCGGAAACGCCATGCGCTCGCGCACGTGGCAGACGATGTCGAACGGCGCCAGCACCCGGACGGCCTCGTCCTGCGCGAGGTTGCGGTCGAAGGCCTCGATCTCGGCGCGGGCGCGCACCTGGGACCAGTCCGCCATGGCGGAGGCGACGCGCTGGTAATCATCGAGGAGGGCGATCCTGGTCATGCCTTGCTCCCGCTGCGCTGCGATGCTAACCCGAGCGTGCGCCCAGCGCATCATCGGGGAGGAATGCCATGCCGGTACCGGTCCATCTCGTGGGCTCCATCGGGCTCGACACCGTGCCGGAAGTGTTCGCGGCAGTGGGCAGCGCGCTCGGCCCCAACTTGAAGCGCGTACCGGACGGCGAGCCGGGCGGGCGGCGGCTGTGGATCAGCTTCCAGTATCCGCTCTTACGCGCGAGCCCGTTCCTCCAGGTGGTGCCCGACACCAACCGCCAGGGCAACTTCCCGTATCTGCGGGTGGCCGACGGCGTGGCGCCCGAGAGCATCAAGTTCGGCGAGCTGAACTATGCCCGCGAGGCGCGCGCGTCCTACCAGGATTTCTGCCGCGCGCGCGACAAGGGCCAACTGCCCAAGGGCGTGCGCTTCCAGGTCTGCCTGCCGACACCTCTCGCGGTGGTCGGGCCGTTCTGCCAGCCGGCCGCGGTGCCGGCGATCGAGCCCGCCTACGAGAAGGCGATGGTGGCCGAGGTCGCCAACATCTGCGCCGAGATCCCGCACCAGGATCTGGCGATCCAGTGGGACGTGTGCATCGAGATGCTGATGTGGGACGGGCGCTGGCCGCAGAGCCCGAAGATCCCGGACTTGAAGGGCGCGTTGACCTCGCGTTTCGCCCGGCTCTCGGGCGCGGTGGCACGCGATGTCGAGCTCGGGTTCCATCTCTGCTACGGCGATCTCGACGGCAAGCATTTCATCGACCCGCTGGATTCGGCGAAGATGGTCGAGCTCGCCAACCTGCTGGTCGTCACTGCCGGGCGGCCGGTGGCGTTCATGCACATGCCGGTGCCGGTGGCGCGCCATGACGAGGCGTTCTTCGCCCCGCTCGCGAACCTGGCGCTCCCCGCCGGGACCGAGCTCTATCTCGGCTGCGTCCATGCCTCGGACGGGGTCGAGGGCACGAAGCGGCGCATGGCGGCCGCGCGCAAGTTCGCGCCCAATTTCGGCATCGCCACCGAATGCGGCATGGCCCGCGCGCGCACGCCGTCGGTCGTGCACGACCTCATCCGCGTCCACGCCGAGGCGGCGCGCTAGACCTTCTCCAGCACCTTCGACCAGTCGTCGAGCATCTCGAACTCGTGGCCGACGCGGAGGGTGACGGCGAACTGGCTGAAGCCCGCGTCCCGGATCATGCGCACGCCCTCGATCACTTGCGGCTGAGTCCCGGTGAGGGTGAGCGCGCGGATCAGGTCCGGCGTGATCAGCGCGTGCTCCTCGGGCCTCAAGAACATCAGATGCCCGCGGTGGTTCGAGAGATAGCGCGCGTCGGCCGGCTGGTAGCCCTGGTAGATCTTCTTGTAGGCCTCGAACTGGGCCTGGAACTGCGGCGGCAGGCGGAAGCCCAAGGTGCCGAGCTCTTCGGACTCCGCAAGGTCGTGGAACATCATGGTCGCCGACGGGCCGGCCTGGGCGCGGGCGCGCGGACTGTCGGCCGCCTCGCCCTCGGCCAGGACGCAGCCATTGCCGAACGTGGTCGAATAGAGCTCGCCCGGCGCGCGCCCCGCCGCGCTCCAGGCCTGCTGCATCGCGCCGAGCACTGCCGCTGCGCCCTTGGGGTTGCTGCCGCACATCCAGCCGGTGCCGAGCTTCGCCGCCAGGGCGCGCCCCTTGGGGCCGAACGCCGAGATATGAATCGGGATCGGGTCGTCGAGATTGATGAGGCCCAATTCGGGATTGAGGAAGCGGATCTTGTGCGGCCCGCCCTCCTCGGACCACTCGACCGTCTCCTTGGCGAGGAGCCCGCGCACCACGCGGATATACTCCTCGAGCCGCTTCAGCGTGATCGCCGGCAGGCCCAGGGTGCGACGCGCGGTGAATCCCGTGGAGAGCGCGCAGATGATCCGCCCCGGCGCGAGTGCGTTCAATGACGCGAGCGCGCTCGCCGCGACCGGCGCGATCCGGTTCGACGGGATCAGCACGCCGGTGCCGAGCTTGATGCGCGAGGTTTGCATCGCCGCCGCCGCCATCGCCACGAACACGTCGGCATTCAAGAGCTCGGTGTCGTAGAACCAGGCATGGGTGAAGCCCATCTCCTCGGCGCGCTTGACCACCTTCCAGTGATGCGACGAGGTGGCGAGCTGGATGCCGTATTCCATGGCGGTTCTCCTCCCCGGGCGGTTTATGCGCCGCTCACATCGGCATGGCAAGGACGCGCGGCAGCCACAGCGACAAGGCCGGGAACAGCGCCAACAGCGCCAGCTTGACGAAATCCGACAGGAAGAACGGCGTGATCCCCGCGAAGATCGTCTTCAGCGGGATGTCGGGCGCGATACCGTGCAGGATATAGGCGATGATGCCGATGGGCGGCGTCAACTGGCCGTGCTCGATCACCATGATGTTGATGACGCCCCACCAAATGGGATCGAAGCCCAGCCCCACCACCAGCGGAAAAACCACCGGGAGCGTGATGATCATCGCCGCGACCGACTCGAAGACGCAGCCCGAGATCAGATACATCGCCAGCAGCAGTACGATCACGAGCCACGGCGGCAGATGCGCCGCCTCGATCTGCCCGACCAGGAAATCCGGCATCTTGGTGAGGGTGATGAACGCGTTGAAGATGTTGGCGCCGAACACGATGACGAAGATGAGCGCGGTGGTCTGCGCCGCCGGCGCCAGAACCTGGGGCGCGGTCGCGACGGTGAGATAGCGCCCGGCGAAAGCGAAGGCGCAGGCCAGCACGCAGCCCACCGCGGCCGCCTCGATGACGGTGAAGACGCCGCCATAGATGCCGCCCGTCACCAGCACGCCCAGGACGATCGCGCGCCAGCACCTTATCACCAGCCAGAAGCGCTCGCTCCAGCCGATGCGCGGCGCCGCCGGTCCCGCGCCCGGCCGCACCCGCACATAGATCAGCACCACGATCACGTAGATCGCGATCGCAATGAGCGCCGGGATGATCGCCGCGACGAAGAGGGTGATGACGAACTGCTCGGTCAGCACGCAATAGAGCAGCATCAGGCTCGAGGGCGGGATCAGGATGCCGAGCGTGCCGCCCGCGGCGATGCTGCCGACCGCGAAGGACGGGCGATATCCCCGCGCCCGCATCTCGGGCAGCGCGATGCGGGTGAAGGTCGCGGCGGTCGCGATCGAGGAATGGCACACCGACCCGAACGCGCCGCAGCCGGCGATGGTGGCCGCGGCGAGCCCGCCGCGATGGTGGCCGACGAAGCCCTGGAACAGGCGGTAGAGGTCGCCGCCCAATCCCGCCGCCGCGGCGAAGCTCCCCATCAGCAGCAGCATCGGGATGGCGGCGAGGTTGGGGTTGGTGAGCGCATCCGACGGCACCGACGCTACCATGTGCAGTGCCGGTCCCGGCCCCAGCAGCATCCAGATGCCGGCGAACCCGGTGACCCCCATGGCGATGCCAATCGGCACCTGGAGCGCGATGAGCCCGAACATGGCGACGAAGCCGGCGATGCCAAGATGGATGGGATCCATCGGATGCGTGGTACGCTCAGCCGCCGCGCAAGCGGCGCCAGGTGCGCGCGACCACCGCGATCTGGAACGGCACGCACAGCGCCAGCACCAAGGTCACCGCCCACCACCACGGCGCCTGCGGGATCTGCAGCACCATCGAGCCGAGGCCCGAGCTTTGCGCCTGTGCCGAGAAGACCGCGAACTGCCACGCCAGCGCAGCGAAGAACGCGAGCGTCAGCACGTCGCCGAAGAGGTCGAGCCAATCGCCCGCCCCGCGCCCAAGCAGTTTGCCGAGAAAGCGGATGGTGACGAAGTTCCGTCCCACCATGCCGGCCGGCACGCAGCAGACGATGGCAACTGCGACGTTAAGGTCGGTCAGATCGTCGACCGCGAGCACCGGCGCGTTGGCGAGCCAGCGCATCATCACGTCGATGAGGACGAAGCTCGAAATCAACAGGATGCCGCACCCGCCCACGACCGCGATGACATGCGCGGCGCGGTCGATAGTGTTCGCGCCGCCCACCTTCCGGTCGCCCGACTCCATCTCTGCCCACTCCCCCGAGGGCCGTCTCGCCCACGCGAACGCCGCGTCGCGGCGTTCACCTATATCAATCTTCGCGCGCGCGGAGAAGCGATCCGGTGGACCAAGCGCGCACGGCGAATTAGAGTGGCGGGAAACGCCGATGACGGGAGCATTTGATGATCTACAGCACCGACCGAATCCTGACGACGCATGCCGGCACGCTGCCGCGCCCGGCCGATCTCCGCGACATGGTGATGGCGAAATCGCGCGGCGAGAAGGTCGATCAGGCGGCGCTCGACAAGCGCATCGCCGAGGCCGTGGCCGCGGGCGTGAAGCGCCAGGTGCAGTGCGGGCTCGACAGCATCAATGACGGCGAGATGTCGAAGTCCAACTTCACCGACTATGTGCGCACAAGGCTCGCGGGCTACGTCACGCGGCCCGCGTCGGCGGCGCGTCGGCTCGAGATCACGGCGCGCGATTCGATCAAGTTTGGCCCCTATTTCGAGAGCAATCCGCGCGCGCGCTTTCCCGGCGCGCCGACCATCCCGGTCTGCGTCGAGAAGCTGAGCTATATCGGCCAGGCCGATTTGAAGAAGGACCTCGACGTCTTCAAGGCCGCCACCGCAGGCGTGAAGGTGGCCGAGACGTTCCTCCCCGCCAACACGCCCGGCACGATCGAGCATTGGATGGGGAACGAGTTTTACAAGAGCGACGAGGAATTCGTTTTCGCCATCGCCGACGTGATGCACGAGGAATACCAGGCGATCGTCGATGCCGGGTTCCTGCTGCAGATCGACGATCCCGACCTGCCCGACGGCTGGAACTGTCTCCCTGACATAACCGTGCCGCAATACCGCGCCTACGCCACCATGCGGGTCGATGCCTTGAACCACGCGCTCAAGGGCATCCCCAAGGAGCGGGTGCGCCTCCATGTGTGCTGGGGCAGCTTCCACGGGCCGCACGCCGACGACATTCCCTTGAAGGACATCGTCGACGTCATCTTCCGCGTCAATGCCAGCTCCTACTCGATCGAGGCGTCGAACCCGTGCCACGAGCACGAATGGCGCGTGTTCGAGACGGTGAAGCTGCCGCAGGGCGCGACCCTCGTCCCCGGCGTCATCGGCCATTGCACGAACTTCATCGAGCATCCCGACCTCGTGGCCGAGCGGCTGGTGCGCTACGCGAAGCTGGTGGGCCGCGAGAACGTGCTCGCCGGCACCGATTGCGGCATCGGCTCGCGCGTTGGCCACGAGACCATCTGCTGGGCCAAGTTCGAGGCGATGGCCGAAGGCGCGCGCCGCGCGTCGAAGGTGCTGTGGGGAAGGTGAGCGAAAGCCGATATCACGAATGTCGTGCGTCCTTCGGTCGATCGCATGCGATCGACCGCTCAGGATGAGGCGCCTTTCTTTGTGCCATCAAGAATGTTCTTCACCCTGAGCTAATCGAAGCGTAGGCGAAGGACGCACGGGCCGGTATGCAGCCGAAAGCGACCGGGCCGCGCATTGACAGCATCGCGCGCGCTGCCTACGCTTTTTCCAGAGCCACGGAGGCCTCTGGATGAGCGCGCTGAACACTATCGACGCACCGGCCGCAACGCGGATCGCGGTCATCGACCTCGCGCCCTATCTCGCGGGCGAGACGGGTGCGCTCGAGCGTACCGCGCGCGCGTTGGGCCGCGCTGCCGAGGAGCTGGGCTTCTATTTCATCGCCAATCACGGCATTCCGCAGGCGCTCATCGACCGGGTCTTCGTCGAGACCGAGCGGTTCCATGCGCTGCCGCTCGAGCGCAAGTTGGCGGTCAAGGTCCAGGGCAAAATCGTGGGCTATCTCCCGCTCGGCGGCCAGACGCAGCGCTTGAAGCATTCGGGCCACACCTATCCCGACCGCAGCGCATCCTTCTACGTCAAGGCCGAGTACGGTCCCGACCATCCCTATCGCCGCGCCGGGCACAGCTGGGTGTTCGACAATCGCTGGCCCGCGGACCTGCCCGGCTTCCGCGAGACCTGCCTCGAATACTACGCGGCGATGACCGCGCTGGGGCTGAAGCTGCTGCCGCTGCAGGCCGTGGCGCTCGGCCTGCCGGCCGATTATTTCACCACGCACGAGGCCTTCGATCCGCCGGTGAACACGCTGCGGCTCCTATGCTATCCGCCGCGCGAGGAGGCCAACGAGGGCCAGTTCGGCATCAGCCCGCACACCGATTACGGCTACATGACCTTGCTTGCCCAGGCAAAGAAGCCCGGGCTCGAGATCCTGACCCGCGCCGGCGAATGGATCCAGGCGCCGGCGCTCGACGGTTGCTTCCTCGTGAACATGGCCGACATGGGGCAGCGCTGGACCAACGACCGCTTCCGCTCGACGCCGCACCGCGTGATCAACCTCAAGGGCGAGACGCGCTATTCGATCCCGTTCTTCTTCGGCACGCGGTGGGACGTGAAGCTCGCGTGTCTCCCGACCTGCCAGGGGCCGGGCGAGCCGGCGCGCTATCCGCCGCTGTCGTTCGGCGAATACATGGCCGAGCTGACGCCCAAGGTCTACGACGCGCTCTACGAGTGACGGATTTCGTCGCGCTCGGCGGACGCCGCTTCGAGGTCGCGCGGACGCCGGGCAGCGCGCCGACGCTCGTGTTCTTGCACCAGGGGCTGGGCTCCGTCTCGATGTGGCGGGGTTTTCCTGCGCGCCTCGCCGTGCGTACCGGCCGCGCGACCCTCGTCTACTCCCGCCTCGGCCATGGCAATTCCGATCCCGAGCCCGGGCCGCGCCCGGTCGATTATTTGCTGCGGCAAGGAACGGAGGCGCTGCCCGCGCTCCTCGCCGCGCTCGGCCTCGACGATGTCGCGCTCGTGGGCCACAGCGACGGCGCGACCATCGCGTTGGCTTACCTCGCCGCCGGGCACAAGGCGCGCGGCGCCATCGTGGTCGCGCCCCACGTCCTCGACGAGGAGATCACCTGGCGCGCCATCGAGCGCCAACGCGAAGATTGGCAAACGGGCAATCTGCGCGCCCGGCTCGCGCGCCATCACCGCGACGCCGATGCGATGTTCGACGCCTGGGCGTCGTTCTGGCTCGCGCCCGAATTCCGTGGCTGGTCGATCGTGACGCTGTTGCCCGCGATCCGCGCCAAGCTGCTCGCGATCCAGGGCGACGACGACATTTACGGCACCATGCGCCAGATCGACGAGGTCGCGCGCGCCGCCGCCGGCCCGGTCGCGCTCGCCAAGCTCGACCATTGCGGCCACGATCCCTTCCGCGACCAGTCCGAGCGCATGCTCGATTTGTGCTCAGACTTTATCGCGGGTCTCCAAGGCAAATTCTGATCGAGCGGCCAAGATTTTAGCGCGGAGGTTCGCAATTCACGTTCCGCGTACACCGCGCAACCCCCGCGTCCTCTGCGCTAAAAATGCCATATGGCGGCCGACTTAAGGGCAACGTGCCTTAGCCGCGCTTGCGGTAGCGCACGGTCCCCGCTTCGTCGCGCATCCGCTCCATCCGCCCGCGCGTCACCAGGTGGTTGAGGTGCGCAATGGCCTCGCCCATGGCGAAGCCCATCTGGTGGCCATCGAGCGTGCGCTGGAACATCACGTCGATGAGCGCGGCGGCGCTGGTCTCGGTATCGGTCGCGCGCAAGATCAGGTCGAGCCGCTCCTCGTGATGGTGCGCGAGCTGCGCCAGGCGGCGATGGACGTTGCGGAACGGCTTGCGATGCGACGGCAGCACGAAGGTCGCGGGATCGAGCAGCCCGGCGAGGCGCCGCCCGGTCTCGAGAAAGAGGCCGAGCGGATCGCCGTCGGGCTCGGTCGGCCACACGCTGATATTGGTGGTGATGGTCGGCAGCACCTGGTCGCCGGAGATGAGAATTTTCCGCGCGGCGCAGTAGAGCGCGGCATGCTCCGGCGAATGGCCCTCGCCGGTGACGACGGTCCAGCGGTCGCCGCCGATGGCGAGCGCATCGCCGTCGCGCACCCGGGTGAAGGCGGGCGGCAAGCCGACGCCGGCGGCGTAGAGAACGGCGCCCTTGGCGAACACCTCGATCCGCGCCTCGTCGAGCCCGTGCGCGCGAAAGAACGCGACACGGTGCGCCACCGCGTCCTCGAAGCGGTCGCGCAGGGCGAGATTGGCGCTGAACCACTCGCCCTGCGTCATCACCGGCCGAATGCCCCAGCGCGCGGCGATCCATCCCGAATTGCCGGCATGGTCGGGATGGAAATGGGTGACGACGAGGCGCGTGATCGGACGGTCCTGCAAGGTCGCGTGCCATACCGCATCGATCGTCGCGCGCGCCGCCTCGTAGCCATAACCGCAATCGACCATGGTCCAGCCGTCGCCGTCGCGCAGCAGCCACAGATTGACCTGGCGCAGGCCCGCGAAAGGGAGCGGCGTCGACAGCCAGAAGATGCCGTCCGCGACCTCGATCGCGCCGCGCTCGGGCGGGTAGTCGGTAAAGGGATAGTCGAGCGCTTCCTCGGCCGAGGGCGCACGGGGTGAAGTGTCGTTCACGGGTCCTCGCTCTTTGGCCCTGCCGCGTCGATAACGGCACGCATGATCCCATCATAGCCGGTGCAGCGGCAGAGATGGCCGCTCAGCACGTCGCGCAGTTGCGCCTCGCTCGGCGCTTGATTGCGGCCGAGATAGTCGGTGAAGGACATCAGGATGCCGGGTGTGCAGAAGCCGCATTGCAGCGCGTGATGCTCGCGAAAGGCGCGCTGCAGCCGGTTGAGCGTGCCGTCGGTGGCGGCGAGCGATTCGACCGTCGCGACCGACCGCCCCTCGGCCTGCACCGCGAAGACGAGGCACGAGCGGCAGGCGATGCCGTCGATCAGCACGGTGCAGCAGCCGCACACGCCATGCTCGCAGCCGACATGCGTCCCGGTCGCGCCCAACACCTCGCGCAGGAAATCGCTCAGCAGCATGCGCGGCTCGGCCAGCCCTAAGACCGCGCGCCCGTTGAGGGTGAGGCGGATTTGGGCGCGCTCGTCGCTCTTCACGCGGCGCATGCGAGCGCCTCCCGCACTACGATGGGACCAATCCGCCGCAGCAGGTCGCGCCGCATCCGTGCGCTCGCGTGCAGATCGTCATACCCGCCCAGCTCCAACGCAAGCGCGTCGAGCGCCTGCGCGATGTCGGACTCGCCGCGCGCCGCGATCCGCCGCACCGCCGGCCGGTCGGCGATGCCGCCGACGCCGATCCGCACGCATTCCTCCTCGACCATGGCCGCGACCGCGACGATGGCGAAATCGCCTTGGCGGCGCGCGACTTCTCTGAAGGCGACGCGCTTGGAGGTGCGCAGCGGCAGCGTGACCGCCACGATCAGCTCGTCGGGCGCGCGCGATGTGGCGAGCATGCCGCGCTGGAATTCGTCGGCGGCAGCATTCCGCGTACCGCGCGCCGAGCGCAGCACTACCTCGCCCTCCAGCATCGCCAGCACCAGCGGAATCTCCGCGCTCGGATCGGCATGCGCCACCGAGCCGCATACGGTGCCGCGGTTACGGGTCTGGAAATGGCCGACGAAGGGCAGCGCTGCGGCGAGGAGCGGCAGCTCACGCGCGAGGCCCGGCTCGGCGAGGAGCCGATTCTGCGTCACCGCCGCGCCGATTTCGAGCCGGCCATCGGCGCGCCGGATGTCATCGAGCTCCTCGAGCCCGCCGATGTCAATGAGCGCCTGGGGCGCGAGCAGGCGGAAATTGAGCATCGCCACCAGCGACTGACCCCCGGCGAGCACGCGCGCCTTATCGCCATGCTCCGCCAAAGCTTCGATGGCCTCGTCCACCGATCGGGGCCGCAGATAGTCGAACGGGCGCGGCTTCAAGCGGGCCGCTCCGGCCCTGCCATCAGCGCGTGCAGCCGCTTGGGCGTCGCCGGAAGGTTCACGTCCGCGATCCCGAGTGCGTCGGCGATCGCGTTGGCGATGCAGGCGGGAACGCTCATGCAGTTGCCCTCGGCCAGCCCCTTGGCGCCCAAGGGCGTCAGGGGCGAGGGCGAGTGGATGTGCAGAATTTCGAGCGGCGGCACCTCGGAAGCGGTGGGGACGAGGTAGTCGGCGAACGTGCCCGACAGGAATGCGCCGTTCTCGTCATAGACGAATTCCTCAAAGAGCGCCGCCGCCAGTCCCTGCACGAACGCGCCGCGCACCTGCCCGTCGGCCAGCATCGGATTGATGAGCCGTCCGGCGTCGTGCATCGTGACATAGCGGTCGACCCGCGCGGTGAAAGTCGCGGGATCGATCTCGACGCCGCAGAAATCGAACACGAAGCCATAGGTGAGCGAGGTGTTGATGCGATCGTCGGGCGACGGCGGCTCGAGCTCCGGCGGCGACCATGACGCGGTCTCGCGCAGCGACGGCGGCACGTCGTCGGGCAGCAGGACCGGCGACCAATGCGCCGTGCCGGCGACGCGCGCGAAGGAGAGCGCGTTGTCTGGATTGCCGCGGCTGCGGACCTTGCCGCCGGCGAACTCGATGTCGTCGCGCAGAACATTGAGCTGCTTGGCGGCAATCGCGGCGAGCCGGTCGCGCATCCGCCGCGCCGCCAGGTGCGCCGCCACCGCGGTGCCGGGCGCGAAGCGCGAGGAATAGGTTCCGGACGCGATCGACCACGCGTCCTTCGCGGTATCGATCTCGAGATTGACGCGCACATCCTCGACGCTGAGGCCGAGCTCGTCGGCCACAATCTGGGCGAGCACGGTGGCGTGACCCTGGCCCTCAACCGGAACGTCAGCGCTCACCGCGACGGCGCCCAGGGGATCGATGGCGACGGTCGCGAGCGACACCGCGCCGTTCTTGGGACCGGCGCGCTCGCGCGCCTCGGCCGTGAGTAGGGTCGAGAGATAGCCCATGTTGGAAAGCCCGGGCTCGACCACCGCGGCGAAGCCGATGCCAAAGGGCCGGCCTGCCGCGCGCGCCTCCTTTTGCCGCTGCCGCAGCGACGCAAGCCTGCCGTCGCCGATCGCGGTCTCGACCGCGCGCGCGTAGTCGCCCGAATCGTAAAGCGCGCCGGCGGCGGCGCGGTAGGGAAAGTCGCGCACCAGGTTGCGCCTGATCACGTCGAGCGGATCGAGGTTCAGTTCGGCGGCGATGCGCTGCACCAGCCGCTCGAGCGCAAGATAATGCTGCGGCCCGCCGAAGCCGCGTATAAGACCCGCCGGCATCGTGTTGGTGAGGACGACTCGGTTCGTCACCGCGAGGTGAGCCACGTCGTAGGCGCCGGTCGAGGCCCCGTGCATGCGATAGAGCGGCCCCGGCATCGGTGCGCGCAGGAAGGCGCCGTAATCCTCGATAGCGTCGAAGCGCAGCGCGAGAATGCGTCCCTCGCGGGTCACCGCTGCCTCGGCGGTCGCGATCCGCGCCGGACCCGTGCTTGCGGCCTGGAGATGCTCGAGCCGGTCCTCGACCCATTTCACCGGCCGCCCCGCGATGCGCGACGCGATGCACATGAGAACGATGTGGGGAAAGACGGCGAGCTTCGTGCCGAAGCTGCCGCCGCTGTCGGCCGGAGTCCTGAGCCTCAGCCGCGTGCCGGGGACGCGCAAGGCGCGCGCCATCACCGGGTGGATGCTGAACGGCCCCTGGAAATTAGCGATCGCGTCGTAGCTGTCGTCGGCGATGTCGTATTCCGCCACCACGACAAAACACTCGATCGGCGTGAACGAGTTGCGCGGATAAGCGATGTCGGTCGAAACGCGCGCATCGGCGGCGGCGAAGGCGCCGTCGGGATCGCCATAGATGAAACGGCGGACCGACAGCTCGTTGGTTCCGGCCTCCTCGTGGATCAGAGGAGCGCCTGTAGCCAGCGCCGCGCGCGCATCGACCACCGCCGGCAGAGGCTCATATTCAACCGCAATCAGCTCAGCCGCATCCTCCGCGAGATAGCGATTGTCGGCCAGCACGAGCGCCACCGGCTCGCCGACATAGCGCACGCGCCCGACCGCGAGCGCCCATTGCGGAATGCGCTCCTTCACCGCCACCAGGAACGGGTCGGTGAGGCGCCGCACGTCCTCGCCGGTGATGACGGCATGGATTCCGGCGCAGGCGAGCGCGGGTGCTGCGTCGATGCGGGCGATGATCGCGTGGGCATGCGGCGAGCGCACGATATGCGCATGGAGCGTACGCCGGTCGACCGGTAGATCGTCGACATAGCGGCCGCGCCCCATCAACAGCGCGCGGTCCTCGATCCGCCGCACCGGCTTGCCGAGAAGGGGATGCGCTTCGTCCGCGCCGCTGGTGCCAATGGCGCTCATGCGCGCCCCAGCATGTTCATTCCCGAAGCGAAGTCAATCGCCGCGCCCTTGACTTGGCCGGGCATTGCGTGCGTGATCGCACGCGCATGGACTCGCTCATCGGACAATCCGTCCCGCGCACCGAGGACCGCAGGCTCCTCACCGGGCTCGGCCGCTTCGCTGACGATCTCCACCTGCCCGGCCAGGTCCACGCCGCTTTCGTGCGCTCGGTCCACGCGCATGCGAAGGTGCTCGCGGTCGATGTCGAGCGGGCGCGGCGCGCGCCGGGGGTGCTCGCAATTCTCACCGGGCACGATTATGCCGCCGACGGGTTGGGCGGGCTCAACCACATGCCGGCTGGCGTCGACCATCTCGACATTTCGAAGCCGGCCTTCGGTCCCGGCACCTTGCCGCATGAGCCGTTGCCTTTGCAGATGCCGCTTGCGGTCGATCGTGTGCGCCATGTCGGCGAGGCGGTGGCGATGGTCGTCGCAAGGACTGCGGAGGAAGCGCGCGACGCCGCCGAGCTGGTCGAACCGCGCTACGAGGCGCTGCCTGCGGTCAGCGACGCGCTCGAGGCCCTGGCGCCCGGCGCGCTCGCGCTGTGGGACGGCTGGCCCGACAATCTGCTCGTGCGATCGTCCAACGGCGACCGTGGCGCGACAGATGCCGCCTTCGCGCGCGCGCATCGCGTCGTGCGCTTCACCTCGCGCAACCAGCGCGTTTGCCCCATGCCGTTGGAGCCGCGCGCGGCCTTGGGCGTCCACGATCCGGGCAGCGACGGCTACACGCTTTATTCGGCGAGCCAAGGCGTGCATCGCCACAAGAACGGGGTGGTAGGCGCGCTGCGCGTGCCGCATTCGCGTGTGCGCGTCGTCACCGGCGATGTCGGCGGCGGGTTCGGCGTGCGCTCGCCGTGCTATCCCGAGTATCCGCTGCTGCTGTGGGCGTCTCGGCGGGTGGCATTGCCGGTCAAATGGACCGCGACCCGGGCGGAGAGCTTCCTCAGCGATTTCCAGGCGCGCGAGATCCACGCCGAGGCGGCGCTGGCACTCGATGCCGCCGGCCGGTTCCTCGGCCTCACCATCGACTATGTCGGCAATCTCGGCTCGCATCCCGTGTCGTTCGCGGTGCTGGCTAATCTCCTGCGGATGGCGGGCGGCGTCTACGACATTCCAGCGATCCATGTCGGCGTGCGCGGCGTCGTGACCAACACGCTCCCGGTCGGCGTCTATCGCGGCGCCGGCCGGCCCGAGGCGACTTTCGTTCTGGAGCGACTCATCGACCTCGCCGCGTCGGAGATGACGCTCGATCGTGCCGAGCTGCGCCAGCGCAACCTGATCGCCGCATTGCCCTATCGGTCCGCGCTCGGCCACTGCTACGACAGCGGCGCTTTCGCGGATAATCTCGCGACTGCGCTCGGCCTCATAGATTGGGCCGGATTTCAGGTGCGGCGCGATGAAGCCGCCGCGCGCGGCCGTCTTGCCGGGATCGGCGTTGCCAACTACCTCGAATCGCCGACGGGCATGCCGACCGAGCGCACCGATCTCCGCGTCCTGCCCGAGGGCCGTGTCACCGTGGTCATCGGCACGCAGGCGAGCGGCCAGGGCCACGAGACGGTGTTCGCCCAGGTGGTGGCATCGCAACTTCAAATCCCGCTTGACCAGGTGGCGGTGATGTTCGGCGACTCCGACCTGGCGGTCAGCGGCGGCGGCTCGCATTCCGACCGCTCGATGCGGCTCGGCGGGACCATCCTGGTGCGCGCCAGCGACACGATCATCGCGCGCGGCCGCGATCGTGCGGCGAACGCACTCGAGGCCGCCGCGAGCGACATCGTCTACGAGGCCGGACGCTTCACCGTCGCCGGCACCGACCGCTCAATCGGCCTCTACGAGCTTGCGGCGCAGGGCGGCCCGCTCGCCGCGACCGAGGAGATCGGCCAGCGCCTCCACGCCCATCCCACCGGCGCCGCCGCGTGCGAGATCGAGATCGATCCCGAGACCGGCGCGCTCACGCTCGCGCGTTACGTCACGGTGGACGATGTCGGCCGCGTGATCAATCCGATGATCGTGGCGGGCCAGGTCCATGGCGGCATCGCGCAAAGCGTCGGCCAGGCGCTGATGGAGACTTGCGTCTACGGTGCGGGATCGGCGCAGCTTGTGACTGGCTCGTTCCTCGATTACGCGATGCCGCGCGCCGACGATCTGCCGTCCTTCGCGACCGCCAACAATGAGACGCTTGCCGCAAGCAATCCGCTCGGCATCAAGGGCGCCGGCGAATGCGGCACCACGCCGGCGACGGCGGCGGTCATCAACGCCATCGCCGATGCGCTCGCGCGCCACGGCGTGCGCCACATCGAGATGCCGGCGACGCCGGAGCGCATCTGGCGCGCGATCCGGGGCGCCTAGCTCCAATAAGGCGGGAAGGCGGCGTTGCGCTCCTCGGCGGCCAGGAGCCGCAGCATCGCCGGCCATTCCAGCACGCCATAGGGCCGCCGCGTTCCCGGCTGATAGAGATGCGCGGTGTGCCGGACGACGTTGTCCGAGGGCACAATGAGTTCGGTGCGCGCGGCCATGGCGTCGACCTGGCTGCGGCAGGAGAGCTCAAGCTGATACATCGTGTTGAAGGCCTGCTGGATGGTCGCGCCGCAGGTGAGGAGCCCATGCGAGCGCAGCACCATCGCGTCATGGGGGCCGAGATCGCGCACCAGCCGCTCGCGCTCGTCGAGATCGATCGCCGGCCCCTCGTAATCGTGGTAGCCCATATGGCCGGAAAACCTCATCGCGGTCTGCGTCAGCGGCAGGAGGCCGCATGCCATGGCCGAAACGGCCATTCCGGCACGCGTGTGGGTGTGGATGACGCAGGCCACGTCGGGCCGGGCCTGGTGGATCGCGCCATGGATGACGTAGCCCGATTTGTTGATGCCGTAATCGGTCTCGGGCTGCCACAGGATGTTGCCGGCGAGGTCGATCTTGGCGAGGCTCGAAGCGGTGATCTCGCGGTAGAGCAGGCCGTAGAGGTTGATCAGGAGATGGTGTTCCGTGCCCGGTATGCGCGCGGTGATGTGGTTGTAGGTGAGGTCGGTCATGCCGAACAGGTCCACCAGGCGGTAGCACGCGGCGAGATCAACGCGCGTTTTCCATTCCTCCTCGCTCACGGCGCCGCGGATCGACGGGAAGTCGGCGGCGAAGCCCATGCTCACTTCGCCTTCTCGGGCCGGAACTCGACGATGACGTTGCGCAGGTCCATGTCGCCGACATTGTGCGTTGTGTGGATCGTGGCCTCGCGGAAATTCACGATCTGCGGCTCGATCGGCTTGGGATTGCCGTCGACATGCTGCTCCAGCAGCGGTCCCTGGTTGATCCTGATCTCGACCCGCTGGCTGTGGCTGTGCCGCGGGCGGGTGGCGCCGACCGCGAGCTGCTCCTGGTAGACGATGAACCGGTCGCCGTCATAAACCATCGCGTTGCCCTCGGGCGGGATGATCTCGGGCGGCGACTTGACCGGCGGATGGCCGGGCTTGATTGCGACCTCGAAATAGGAGCCCGAAGCTGGTGCCTCGTAGCTTTGTCCGGCGAGGAACACCGCGACCTCGCCGCGCGCGAGCATGCGGATGGCGTTGCCGGACTTGATCTCCAAATCGCCCATCGCGACGACGACGCGGTCGCCGCATCCGGGAGTGGTCGCAATGGCGCACGGCGCGCCGTCCTTGGTCACCCGCACGTAGGAATTGTCGAGCGCCACCTCGGCCGCGCGCGCCTCATGCGCCATCAAGGCGAGCGGCACGACCGCGAAACAGCGCCAACCTGACCCCTGCGGCATGTCCGTCCTCCGCCGTCGTCCCGCCGCGATGCTAGCCCAAGCGGGCGCGGCGCGTCACCCTTGCGCCCGGCCGCGCCGGGTGCGACGACTGCGACGACGGAGGACCAAGCCATGAAGATCAGCAGCGAGCGCATCCTCACCACCCATGTCGGCAGCCTGCCCCGGCCCGCGAGGCTGTTCGAGCTCATCGTGGCGAAGGAAAAGGGCGGCCCCGTCGATGAGGCGGAATTCGACGCCGAGAGCGCCCGCGCCGTCGCGGACTGCGTAGCGCAGCAGATCGCCTCCGGCATCGACATCGTCAGCGACGGCGAGATGAGCAAGCTCTCCTACACATTCTATGTGCGCCACCGCGTCGCAGGCATCGGCATGGACGCGGCCGCCGCGGAAAAAGGGCGCCAGATCATGATCGGCCTCGACCAGATCGAGCATCCCGATTTCACGGCGCGGCTGGCGGCGTTCCGCGACACGCCGTTTCCCGCCTGCCTCGGCCCGGTGAGCTATGCCGACCGCGCGCCGCTGGAGCGCGACCTCGCGCACATGGAAGCCGCGGTCGCCAAGGCGAAGCCGGTCGAGGCGTTCATGACCGCGCCCTCGCCCGGCACGCTCACGCGCTTCATCGTCGATACCTATTACAAGGACGAGGACACCTACGTTGACGCGCTCGCCAAAGCGATGCGGACGGAATACCAGGCGATCGTGGGCGCCGGCTTCCTGCTGCAGATCGACTGTCCCGACCTCGCCTCGTCGCGCAACAATCAATACCGCCACCTGAGCGACGAGCAGTTCCGCCGCATCGCCGAGCGCAACGTCGCCGCGCTCAACGCCGCGACCGAGGGACTGCCGGGCGACCGGATGCGGCTCCACATCTGCTGGGGCAACTACGAGGGCCCGCACACCCACGACATTCCCATCGCCACGATCATGGACATCTGCATGAAGGGCCGCCCGCGCGCCTTCAGCTTCGAGGGCGCCAATCCGCGCCACGACCACGAATGGGAGGACATGAAGTCGCTGCGCATTCCGGACGACATGGTGCTGATCCCCGGCGTTCTCGACTCGACCACCAACTTCGTCGAGCATCCGCGCCTGGTGGCGCAACGCATCGGCCGCTATGCCGACATCGTCGGGCGCGAGCGCGTCATCGCGGGCGCCGATTGCGGCTTCGCCACGGTCGCGAGCGGTTCGCCGATGGTGGCGCCGAGCATCGTGTGGGCGAAATTCAAGGCGCTGGCCGAAGGCGCCGCGATCGCGTCGAAGAAACTATGGCGCTAGACGCCTAGCCTCGCCGGCGCTCGATCTCGGGCAGGAACATGGTCAACAGCCCGATGAGCGGCAGGAACGAGCACAATTCGTAGACGTAGGTGATGCTGGTCTGGTCGGCGAGGTAGCCCAGCACGGCGGCCGCTATGCCCGCCATGCCGAAGGCCAAGCCGAAGAAGAGCCCGCCGATGGTTCCGACCCGGCCGGGAACCAGCTCCTGCGCATAGACCAGGATGGCCGAGAAGGCCGACGCCATGATCACGCCGATGAGGATGGTGAGGATGCCGGTCCAGAACAAATCGGCGTAGGGCAGCGCCAAGGTGAAAGGAAAGACGCCGAGGATCGAGCCCCAGATCACGTATTTGCCGCCGATGCGGTCGCCGAGCGGCCCGCCGATCAGGGTTCCGAACGCGACCGAAGCGAGGAAGGCGAAGAGATAGATCTGCGCCGTCGCGATCGGCATATCGAAACGGTCCATCAGATAGAAGATGTAGAAATTGGTGAGGCCGGCCGTATAGAAGAACTTCGAGAACATCAGCGCCAGCAGCACCGCGAGCGACCATACGATGGTTCGCGTCGGCAGGCGCGCCAGGCCGTCCTGGACGCGCAGCCGGGTCCGCACCGCGGCCTGGCGCCGCTTGTACCAGGTGCCCACCCGCGTCAGCACCACCATGGCGAGGAGCGCCGCGAGCGTGAACCAGACGATGCTGCCCTGGCCGCGCGGAATGACGATGAATGCCGCCAGTAGCGGCCCCAGCGACGAGCCGGCATTGCCGCCGACCTGGAACAGCGATTGCGCCAGCCCGTGCCGCCCGCCCGACGCCATGCGCGCGACGCGCGAGGCCTCGGGATGAAAGATCGACGAGCCGAGCCCGACCAGCCCGGCCGCGGTCAGGATCAGCGCGAAGCTCGAGGCATAGGACAAGAACCCGAGGCCCAACAGGGTGAAGCCCATGCCCGCCGCGAGCGAATAGGGCCGCGGCCGGTGATCGGTATAGAGCCCCACCAGCGGCTGGAAGACCGAGGCGGTGCATTGATAGGTCAACGTGATAAGGCCGATTTCGGCGTAATCGAGCGCGAACGAGGTCTTGAACAGCGGATAGATCGCCGGCACCAGCGAGGCGATCATGTCGTTCAGGAGATGGCTGAAGCTCAAGGCGAGGATGATCGAGAACACCGCGCCTTCGCCAACAGTCGCGCCCGCCGATGGCTTGGCTGGGGCCGCATCGCGCGCCGCCTGACCCGTGGCGACCTTCATTCAACCTCTCCGCAATGGCGCAAATTTCTTAGCTGAGTCAATGCCTCCCGGCACCGCGCGTTTTTTCATGCGGGGAATGCAGGATTGCCGCGACCGGGCGAAAAAAAGTTGAGATCAGTCCAGCGCCAGCGGCTTGCCGGCGAGGTCCTCGGCTCGCTCCACCGCGATGAGGACGGCGTAGCCCTTCTTCTCCGGGTCGCGGCCCTTTTCGGGCTGGATCAGGCGGCGCCAGACCTCGTCATAGACGGGGCCGGACTTGTACGACTTGGCGGTGCCGTAGAAGCGCGCGACGCCGCCGTTGGGCAGGACGCCGTCGGCCCGCAGCTGCGGCTTGCGGAAGAAGATGGTGAGCTTGGCGCCGTCGGCGAGGCCCGCGTTGGTCGTGCCCAGTCCGCGCTCCCAGAGCGCGAAATGCTCGTCGTCATAGACCATCGTGCTGCCGCGCAACGTCACCTGCGCGAAGCCGTTGGGCAGCACGCTGCCGATCAGGACGACATGCTCGGGAAAGGCCGCGTTGATGTGCGCGTGCAGCTTGGTCGGAATCTTGGCCATGACATTGCCCCCGGGTTCGCCGTCACCCTAGCGCGCCCGCACGCGCCCGCAACCTCGATTGACTCGGCGGCGGCGATCGGGGGAAATGTCCGCAATGTGATGCGATTGGAGGAAACGGCGATGGCGGCGAAACATTGGGCGATGGCTGGCATGGTGGCTGCGTCGCTCGTCGCGTGGGGCGCGGCCAAGGCCGATCCGATTCCGCCGGGCTGGCAAGGGGACAAGGTCGAGCCCATCGGCTTCTCCGGCCTCGAGGGGCGGTTCGGCGCGTTCAAGCTCGCGATCAAGCACGGCGCCGATAACCGCTGGTATCTCTACATGGGCCATTCGTTCGATCACGGCTGGACCATTCTCGACGTGACCGATCCGACCGATCCCAAGTTCGTGCGCTTCATCCCGGGGCCGAGCGACGCGACCACCTCGCAAGTGACCTTGAACGGCAACCTCATGCTGACCGCCACCGACCGCGGCGAGAATCCCAAGGAGGGCGCCTCGGCGGTGTGGCTGTGGGACATCAGCGAGCCCGCCAATCCGCGCAAGCTGTCGGAGTGGGTCGGCGGCGTGAACGGCTCGCACCGCGACTCCTATCCCGGCGGCAAGTACGCCTATCTCGCCACCAGCATGCCCGGCTATGAGGGCAAGGTCATGGTCATCCTCGACGTGAGCGACCCGCTGCATCCAGTGCAGGCGGGATTGTGGTCGCAGCCGGGCCAGAAGCAGGGCGAGCCCAAGCCCAAGCTCGCGCCGGGATTCCACGGGCCGGCCAATGTCAGCCCCGACGGCAAGATGATCTCGACCGGCTACACGCCCGACGTGGTCAATCTCGACATCGCCGATCCGGCGCATCCGAAGCTCATCGGCTCGCTGACCATGACGCCGCCATTCATTTATGCAGGCGCGCAATCGGTGCACACGGTGCTGCCACTGTGGGACCGCAAGCTGCTCTATGCCAGCTCCGAGGCGATGGCGACGGGCTGCGACAAGGACGCGCTCAACTTCGCCGCCTTCATCGACAACCGCGATCCCGCGAAGCCGCGCCTCACCTCGATGTTCCCGGTGCCGCGCCCGCCCAAGGACGCGCCCTACAAGGATTTCTGCCAGAAGGGCGGCCGCTTCGGACCGCACAACGTGAGCCAGGAGATCCACAATCCCGACATCCAGAAATACGGCAACCTCATGTACATCGCCTATTTCAACGCCGGCTTGCGCGTCTTCGACATCAGCGATCCGCAGCTCGTGACCGAGACCGGCTGGTTCATGCCGCCCGAGCGTCCCGACGCGCCGCCGACCGCCGGCAACCATGCCTCGCCGATCGAGTGGACCGAGGACGTGGCGGTCGACGCGCGCGGCAACATCTATATCAGCGAGGACAAGTGGGGCATCTTCGTCCTGCGCTATAAGGGGCCGGTGCCGCCGGCGACGGCCGCCGCGAAATGACGCGATGACCGATCGCGCAAGCGCCGCGCCGGCCGCGCGCGCGGCAAGCGGCGTCTATTTCGGCTGGTGGGTGTTGCTCGCCGCCACGGTCGGGCAGGTGTTCGGCGCCTCCAACATGCTGCTCTTCAGCCTCGGCGTGTTCTCGCGGCCGCTGGCGGCGGAGTTCGGCTGGACCCGCCCGCAGCTCGCGGTGGCGGGGACCATCATCCTGTGGAGCATGGTGGTGGTGTCGCCGATCCAAGGCTGGCTGGTCGACCGCTTCGGCACCAGGCGCGTCAATCTCACCACCATGCCGCTGTTCGCGGTGGCGCTGGCGTCGCTCTACTTCCTGCCGCCGAACATCATGGTGTTCTATGTCGCGTGGTTCGGCATCACGCTCTGCGGCATCGTGTTGTGGAGCGGTCCCTACAACAAGATCGTCGCCGCCTGGTTCGACCGCCGCCTCGGGCTGACGCTCGGCCTTGCCAATGCCGGGCAGGGGCTCGGCACCGCGATCATCCCGCCCTACACGCAGCTTCTGGTGGGGCATTTCGGCTGGCGTGCCGCCTATGTCGGGCTCGGCGCGGCGATGCTGATCCCGTTCCTGTTCAACCTCGCGCTGCTGCGCGACCGGCCCCAGGACCGCGGCCTGCTGCCCGACGGCGACCGCGGCGATCCTGCGACGGTACAGGCACGCGCGGCGCTTCTCTCCGGACTCACCGTGCGCGAATGCCTCCATCGTCCGGCATTCTGGCTCATCCTCGCGTCGTTCCTGCTGATCGGCTTCATGGCGGGGTTCGTCACCACCGGCATGGTGCCGATGCTGATCGACCGCGGCATCTCGCCCGAGCGCGCGGCCGCGGTGGCGTCGGTGTTCGGCGTCGGCGTGATCGTGGGGCGGCTGTCGGTCGGCTGGCTGGTCGACCGGTTCTTCGTCGCCTGGGTGCTGATCGGCTCGATGATGTGCCCAGTCGCGGGGCTCCTCATGTTCGCGACCGGCACCGCCGGCGCGGCGGTGTTCGCCTGCGCCCTGCTGGTGGGCCTCGGCATCGGCTCGGAGAACGATCTCTTGGGCTTCTCGATCGCGCGCTACTTCGGGCGCAGATCCTACGGCAAGCTCTACGGCCTTTATATCGCGAGCTTCCAGATCGGCGCCGGCGCCTCCGCCGTGGGCTTGGGCGTGCTCCGCGCCGCCTATGGCAGCTATGCGCCGGGCCTCGTCGCGATGGCGGCGGCGCTGCTCGTCGTCATGCTCCTGTTCACGCGCCTCGGCCCTTACGTCTACCGCGCCGAGGCCAAAGCCTAGGGCTCCGGAGCCGATCGGTCTGGCTGTGGCGATACCCCTGACCTCGATCGGCGGCATTGCGGCGCCGAAATCTTGCTTTTGGCGCCCGGGGAAACTCAACCGTGCTGTGTGAAAACGCCGGACACGGTTGTCGGCACGCAACAACAGAATCGAAGTTGCGGTCTCGGCGAATCTTTCACGCGCCAGCGGCGTCCTGTTTGGATCAATCTTGCGTCCAGACGACGCGCCGAATGGTTTTCACACGGCCAACACCCACACCAGACATCGGCTCTGAAAGATAGACACCGAGTATGGATGCGTAACGGACCCATCGCTCGGGCCGGCACGAAGTAAACACATCAAGGCGGCGCGTCGATCAGTAGCCCATTCGGGCATACATCTTTGCCGCGATGGCGGTCAGCGCGGCGCCCGTACCGATGAGCACCCCGAAGTCGAGCGGCAGGCCGTAATCGGACGCCCCTCCGACCAGCATCAGGTCGCGCAGCGCGTCGACCTCGTAGGTCAATGGATTGAGATGCGAGACCGCGCGCAGCCAAGGGGGCATCAGCGACAAGGGGTAAATGGCGTTGCTCGCGAAGAAAATCGGCATGGTGAGCACCTGGCCGATGCCCATGAACCGCTCGCGCGTCTTGACGAGGCAGGCGATGATCAGCGAGAAGGTCGAGAAGAGTGCCGAGCCGAGCGCGATCGCGACGATGACGCCCACAATCTTCGCTGGATTGAGGGCGACCCCGACGCCGAGCACGAGCGCCACCAGATAGACGATGAGGGCCTGCGACAGCGCCCGCACGCAGCCGGAGATGGCCTTGCCAATCACCAGCGCCGAGCGCGGCGCGGGGCTCACGAGATAGCGCTGGAGAACGCCGAGGTCGCGCTCCCAAATCGCGGATATGCCGTTGAAGATCGCGACGAACAGAACACTCTGCGCCAGGATGCCGGCCGAGAGGAAATCGAGGTAGCGGAGGTTTTGCGGGGACACGCCGCGGACTTGCGCCATCACCTCCCCGAACAGAAGGAGCCACAGCACCGGCTGCACCGCGCGCGTGAAGAGTTCCAAAGGATCGTGATGAAGCTTCTGGACCTCGGCGGCCGCGACCCCAAAGACCTGCGTCGCATAATCCCCGATGGTCCGGCCAACGGCCTCCTCAGCCGTGTTCGCTGGCCGCGCGGCGGGCGCGTCGGGTCTCGCCATAGCGTTCCTCCGCTTCGGACTCGGATTTGCCGCCGACGAGCCGGATGAAGACATCGTCGAGCGTCGCGCCGGGACCGGCCTCGGCCTTCAGCGCGGCAGGCGTGCCGATTGCAGCGGTCCGGCCGCGGTCAACGAGGGCGATCCGGTCGCAGAACTGCTCGATCTCGTCCATGTGGTGCGAGGTCACGATCATCGTCGTGCGAAAGCTCTCCCTCAGATCGAGGACGTGGTCCCACACGGTCTCTCGCGCCGCCGGGTCGAGGCCGACCGTGGGTTCGTCGAGGAACAGAATCTTGGGCCGGTGAAGCAGGCTTTGCGCGATCTCGAGGCGGCGGATCATGCCGCCGGAATAATGGCCAACCAGATGGTGCGCGGCTTCCGACAGCCCCATCCGCGCCAGCGCCCGCGCGATCCGTTGCGACCGTTCGCGCCCGGGAATGCCGTAAAGCCGCGCCGACAGCAGGAGGTTCTCATAGCCGCTGAGCGAACCGTCGGCGGACAGAAGCTGCGGGACGTAGCCGATATGGCGGCGCACCTCTCCTGGCCGTTGGACGATGTCGTATCCGGCGACTATCGCCGATCCCGATGTGGGCGGAAGCAAGGTGGTCAACATTTTGATAAGCGTACTCTTTCCCGCACCGTTCGGGCCTATCAACCCGAAGATTTCACCCTCGGCGATCGTGAAACTAGCGTGATCGACGGCGACAAGATCGCCGAACCGACGTGTCAAATCGCGAACATCGACCGTGACGTGCGGGGATGGGTTATCGGTCATCGTAACGCCCATGGTGGAAGGCGACGACAGTCATTGTTCGTCGCGACCTACTTTCGCATGTTAGCGGCGATACCCGTCCGCGCCAGGGTCGATGGTACGTCCGGTGATGGCACGCATGCGAGGTGCTGCCAGTGCGCGACTTGCGGCCGCGTTCTGCACATGATCGGACGTGACGTGGGCGCCACGCCGCTCTACGCGGATATCGCGACCAAGCGGCTGGCGCTCGCGCGCGAGCTGGTGCTCAACCTCGAGACCGCGACGGCACTGGGCATCCCCGTCCCGCCGACGCCGGCTCGCGGCGCTTCCCGGAACAATCGCGCGGCGTCACTTCGGCAGGAACGCCTCGGTATAGAGCTTCGCCATGTCGGGCGGCGCGTCCAAGAGCTTCAGGTCGGCGAAGGTCCGCTTGAGCGTGGCGAGCGACTGCGCGTCGAACTTGCAGCCCTTGGTGAACATGCCGATCGTCAGGTCGTATTCCTTCGACATCACGCTTTCGGGGAGGCCGGTCACGCCGCTCTCGATCTTCACCGTCTCGGCCTTGTGCGCGCGGATGTAATCGATGGTCTCGATCCAGCCGGCGACGAATGCCCGGACTGCGCCGGGATCGGTGTCGATCAAATGATTCGACGCATAGAGTGCGCCGGAGCCGGCGCCGCCTTCGTAGTCCGAGACCGGAACGAGCAGGCGCGCGGCTTTCTTTTCCTGCATGTCCAGGAACAGCGAGGTCGTGCCGATGTCGGCGTCGATGAGATGTTCGCGGAACGCCGCGATGATGCCGGCGGCGCCGTTGCCGATCGCGACATTCGTGAGCTCGTCCGGCGCCCAGCCCTCTTTGCGCGCCAGTTCCTGCGCCAGCCAGTCGGTGAGCGAGCCCGGGCTCGAGATGCCTATCTTCGTGCCCTTGAGCTCCTTCATCGACTTGATCGGCGAATCCCAGGGCACGCCGATGCTGAGGAAAGGAAAGGTATCGGAGGATTCGCAGACGGCCAGCATGGGCACCCCCTTGGCGACGAGCGCCATCTCGGTTCCCGCGCCGTCCCCGATATCGATGCTGCCGGCGGCCATGGCCTGGGCCATTTTGCTGCCGCCGAGGAAATCCACGATCTTCAGGTCGAGCCCGTGTTTTTTGAAGATGCCGACCTGGTAGCCGACATCCACGGGAATGATCGGGTCGGCATTCGGCGCCGCCTTCCCGACGGTGAGAGTCGTGGCGGCCGACGCCGGCAGCGCCATGAAGGCCGATCCGAGCGCTACGGCGAAGGCGGCCCGAACCACGCTGCGCAATATGTCTGTGCTCATGGCTTCCCCTCCTTCACGGGTCGAATATGCACCATCACGCTCCGGCACCAAACACCTAGGGCAGGAAGCGCTCGGTATAGAGCTTCGTCAGGTCGGGGATCTGATCCAGGACCTTGAGGTCGACGAAGGAACGCGCGGTCGCCGCCAGCGCCTTCTGGTCGAATTTTCCGTCGGCCGCGAAGCGCGGCATCAGCAGATCGTATTCGCGCTCCTCGACGGGCTTGGAAAAGCCGGTGATCTTGCGCGCGATCTCGACGGTCTCGTCCTTGTGGCTGCGCATGAAGTTGACCGATTCGAGCCAGCCCGCGACGAAGCGCTTCACCGCGTCGGGATTCTTCTCCACCAGCGGCGTCGCGGCGAAGACGATGAACACCTGGAGATCGTGGATGTAGTCCGAGCAGGTGAAGAGCAGCCTGCCGGCCTGCTGCGTCTCGAGCGAATAGCCGATCGCCGGAGAGTCGACGAACGCGTCGACCGCATGCGTCTTGAGCGCGGCGAGTTCGGTCGCCAGCTCGCCGCCGATCGGCACCGGCGTCGCGCCGTCCGCGCCCCAGCCCTTGGCGGCGTTGAGTTGATCGACCAGCCATCGGGTCAGCGATCCGGCGGTGGTGACGCCGACCTTCCTGCCCTTGAGGTCGTCGATGGTCTTGATCGGCGAATCCTGCCCGACGATGTAGCCCATGAACGAGGCCGAGGACGTGATCGCCACCACGCCCAGCGACGGCGAGCCCTTGACGATGAAGGCCAGATCGGTGCCGCCGCCGATCGCGATGTCGATGCTGCCCGCGACCAGCGCCTGCTGCTGCTTGGCGCCGCCGCCGAAATCGAACTCGTCGATGTCGAGCCCGCGGCTTTTGAAGAACCCCTCCGCCACGCCGACATTGAGCGGCACGAAGCCGAAATTCTGCGCCACCACCTTGCCCACGCGCAGCGTCTCCGCGCCCGCCGGAGCCGCCACCGCCGCCAGAAGCGCCGCGATCGCCGCGCCGCAAACCCATCCGCCAACGATCCGCATGCCGTTTCTCCCCGTGCGACGCACGAGCCTAACACAAAGCCGAGGGGCCGATCAGGGGAACGGAATTCACACGCCTTGCCGCTTCGGTTAGTCTTGGCGCGAGCGAGCAAGGGAGCGGTGCCATGATGGTCGTCGATTCGCAGATTCACCTGTGGTCCAGCGGCAAGCCCAACGGCGCGCACCGCCAGATCCCGGTCTTCTCGGCCGAGGACGCGATCGCCGAGATGAAAGCGGCCGGCGTCGATGCGGCGCTGGTTCATCCGCCCGGCTGGGACCCCAACGCCGGCGCGGTCGCGGTCGAGGCGGCGCGCAAATATCCCGACCGCTTCGCCGTGCTCGGGCGCTTCCCGCTCGACAAGCCCGAGAGCCGCGCGTTGATCGACGGCTGGAAGAAGCAGCCGGGAATGCTCGGCCTGCGCTTCACCTTCCTCGAGCCGCACATGAAGTCGTGGATGACCGACGGCACCATGGACTGGCTGTGGCCGGCGGCCGAGCGCGCAGGATTGCCGGTGGGTCTTGCGGCGGCCGATCATCTCGCCGTGGTGGCGAAGGTGGCGGAGCGCCATCCGGGCCTCAAGCTCATCATCGACCATCTGGCCGCGGTCTCGGGCGCGAAGGACGCGGCCGCCTTCGCCAAGCTGCCGGAGCTGGTGGCGCTCGCCAGGTTCCCCAACGTCGCGGTCAAGGCCTCGGCCGCGCCCGGCACGTCGAGCGAGGCTTATCCCTACCGCAACGTCCACGGCTATCTGCGCCAGGTCTTCGATGCGTTCGGTCCGCGCCGCTTCTTCTGGGGCACCGACTTGACGCGCATGCCGTGCTCGTGGCGCCAATGCGTGACCATGTACACCGAGGAGCTGCCATTCCTTACGGCGGCGGACAAGGACCTCGTCATGGGAAGGGCGCTGTGCGACTGGATCGGCTGGAAGCGGGCGCAGTGACGGCGACATGATCCGTCTGCGCAATCGCTGGTGGATCGTCGCCGCGTCGATCTTGGGCGTGATGTGCGGCGGCGGGCCGATCAACATCTTCACCTTCGGCGTGTTCCTGCGGCCGGTGACCGAGGACCTCCATATCGGCCGCGGCGTGTTCGCCTCGGCGATGCTGGTGACCAACTGGATCAGCGCCGCGTCGGGGCCGTTCCTCGGCATGCTGCTCGACCGGTTCGGCGCGCGCAGCGTCATGATGATCGGCGCCGTGCTGTTCTCGATCGCGGTGGCGTCGCAGTATTTCCTCACCGCCTCGCTCCTCGTCATCTATATGCTGTTCGCCTTCAAGGGCCTGTTCAGCGTCGGGCTGTCGCCGGTATCGTTCGCCTTCGTGGTGGCGAAATGGTTCGACCGCCGCCGCGGCCTCGCGCTCGGCATCACCATGGCGGGCGTCGGGCTCGGCACCGCGATCGTGCCGCCCTACACGGCCTATCTGATCGGCGCCTTCGGCTGGCGCGCGGCCTATGTCGGGCTGGCCGCGTTCGTCCTGGTGGTGGGCTGGATTCCCGTGATCCTCCTGGTGCGCGAGCCCGGCGAGGACGAGCGCTCGCCCGAGCCCATCGCCGTGCGCGGCGCGCTGCCCGGCGTGAGCATGAAGGAAGCGCTCGGCTCGCGGCGGTTCTGGGGCCTCGCCTTCGCCTTCCTCTTGGGCGTCGTCGCGTTGAACGGCACGCTCACTCAGATCGTCGCCATGCTGATGGATCGCGGTTTCGCGCTGCAGGCCGCGACCAGCGTGCTGGCGGTCTCGGGCGTCGCGGCGATCGCCGGGCGCATGCTGTCGGGCTGGTGCGTCGACCGCTTCCGGGGATCCTACGTCGCGGTCGGGTTCTTCATCCTGCCGATGATCGGCACCGCCCTCTTCGGCAGCGGCGCGGGCGGATTTGTCCCGGCGCTGGGCGCGATCCTGTGCGGCGCGGGGCTGGGCGCCGAGATCGACCTGATGGGCTTCTTCGTCAGCCGCTATTTCGGCCTCAAGGCCTATGGCAAGATCTTCGGCACCATGTTCGGCATCTTCGCCGGCGCGACCGGAGTCGGCCCCTATCTGAGCGGACTCTCCTTCGACCTCTATCGCTCCTATAGTCCGGCCTTCGCGTTCTACGAGGTGATCCTGATCGTGGCCTGCGTCATCTTCCTCCAGTTCGGCCCCTATCCCTTCCCGGCGCTGCCCCGGCGCGCTCCCGCCCCGCTCGAAGGGGAGGTGCCGGCATGAGCGAAGCGGAAACGCCGGTCCTCATCGTCGGCGGCGGTCCGGTCGGGCTCGCGCTTGCGGCCGATCTCGGCTGGCGCGGCATCGCCTGCACCCTGGTCGAGCAGGGCGACGGCACCATCTATCATCCCCGCGCCAACACGGTGAACTCGCGCACCATGGAGTTCTGCCGCCGCTGGGGCGTCGCCCAGGAGGTGACGAACGCCGGCGCGCCTCCTGATTTCCCCTCCACCATCCTCTATCTCACCAGCCTCCAGGGCTACGAGCTGGCGCGCATCGAGCGCCCGACCTATGGCGGCGGCGATCGCGGCCGGATTCAGAAGCTGGCGACCAGCCCCGAGCGCTCGCAGCGCTGCAACCAGCTCTATTTCGATCCGATCATGCGCCAGCTGGCGCAGCGCATGCCGACGGTCACCATGCGCTATCGCTGCCGCTTCGAGGGTTTCGAGGAGAAGGACGGCTTCGTGCTCGCCACGGTGCGCGATCTCGCCAACGATCGCGTGGAGAAAATCGCCGCGCGCTATCTCGTCGCCTGCTGCGGCGGGCAGAGCATGGTGAGGAACGCGCTCGGCGTGCACATGGACGGCGAAATGGTGCTCTCATATCACCTCAACGTCTTCCTGCGCACGAAAGAGCTGTGGAACCGGCACGACAAGGGCAAGGCCGCGTTCTATTTCTTCGTCAACAAGGTCGGCAACAACCCGAGCCTCATCGAGCTCGACGGCGACGAGCTGTGGCGGCTCGGCATCAATTTGGGGCTCGAGCGCGTGGCGCCCGAAGCGGTCGACGTCGCCGGCATCATCAACGCGGTGATAGGGCCCGGCATCGAGTGCGAGGTGAAGTCGGTGCTGCCCTGGACCCAACGCAGCATCGTCGCCGACCGCTGGCGCCGCGGGCCGGTGATGCTGGCGGGCGACGCGGTCCATCAGCACGGTCCCTCGGGCGGGTTCGGCATGAACACGGGCCTGGGCGACGCGGTCGATCTCGGCTGGAAGCTCGCCGCCACGCTCGAGGGCTGGGGCGGCGCCGCGCTGCTCGACAGCTACGAGCGCGAGCGCCGGCCGGTCGCCAAGCGCGTCGTCGACGAGGTGCGCGAGCACCAGGACGAGATCTTCGACGAGGCGACGCTGGCCGCGATCGACCGGCCGGGACCCGAGGGCGACGCGCTCAGGAAGCGGGTCGGCGATGAGATCGTTCGGCGCCGCACCCGCGTCTACATCTCCGACGGCATCGCTCTCGGATACCGCTACGATCCGTCGCCGATCGTGGTGTCCGACGGTACGCCCCCGCCGCGCGACAGCGTGACCGAGTATGTCCAGACCAGCCGCCCGGGCTCGCGCGCGCCGCACGCATGGCTCGGCGGGGGACGCTCGACCGTCGATCTGTTCGGCCGGGGCTTCGTGCTGCTGGCATTCGGCGGCGCCGCGCGCGAGGCGCAGGGGCTCGAGGCGGCGGCGCGCTCGCGCGGCATGAAACTCACGGTGACGCCGATCGACGATCCGGCGACCGCGTCGCTCTACGAGCGGCGTCTGGTGCTGGTCCGGCCGGACGGGCATGTCGCCTGGCGCGCCGATGCGGCGCCCAAGGACCCGCTCGCGATCGTCGATACCGTCCGCGGCGCGGGCGCAAATTCTTAAGGAGGGGCTGGGATGGGTTATTACGAGATCGGGCAATCGGTGCCGCGCGAGGAAGACCCGCGGCTGCTGCGCGGAAACGGGCGCTATGTCGACGACGTGCGGCTGCCGCACGAAGCGAGGGGCCTCGTGCTGCGCTCGCCGCACGCGCACGCGAAGATCGCTTCGATCGACGTGCGCGCGGCCAACCAGCTGCCGGGCGTGCTCGCGATCTTCACGGGAGACGATCTGCGCGCGCGCGGCCTGGGCACGCTGCGGCCCGCGGTGCCGAGGAAGCGCAGCACCGGCGCGCCGGCCTTCGTCACGCCGCAGCCGCTCCTGGCTCAGGGCAAGGTCAGATTCGTGGGTGAGCCGGTCGTCTTCATCGTCGCCGACACGCTCGATCAGGCGAAGGACGCGGCCGAGCGGGTCGCGGTCGAGTACGAGGCCTTGCCGGTGCTGATCGACCCGGAAGCGGCGCTGGCGCCGGGCGCGCCGGCGCTGTGGGAGGACAATCCCGGCAACGAGGCGTTCTGCCACGAGGCCGGCGACAAGGCGTCGGTCGAGGCCGCCATCGCCAAGGCCGACCACGTGGTGCGCCACAAGATCGTAATTAACCGCATCACCGCCAACTCGATGGAGCCGCGCGGCTGCGTCGCCCAGTACGACGCCGAGGACGACCGCTACACCATCCGCTGCACCATCCAGTCGACCCACGGCACGCGGGCGCAGCTGGCCGACCGCATCTTCAAGGTGCCGCACACCAAGGTGCGCGTCATTTGCGACAACATGGGCGGCGGCTTCGGCATGAAGGGCGGCTGCTCGCCCGAATACGCGCTCTCCATGTGGGCCGCCGAGGTCACCGGCCGCCCGGTGCGCTGGATCGCCGAGCGCAGCGAAGGCTTGCTCAGCGACGAGCAAAGCCGCGGCAGCGTCATCGACACCGAATTGGCGCTCGACAAATCGGGCAAGTTCCTGGGCCTGCGCACGACCTGGCGCACCGGCATCGGCGCCTATTTCACCAATGACCGCGCGCCCCTGCCGATCACCGTGGCGTTGGGATGCCTGGTCAACACATACGCGCTGCCGGCGGTCTATGCGCGGGTCTATGCCGCGCTCACCAACACCATGACGATTGCGCCCTATCGCGGCGGCGGGCGGCCCGAGCCGCTCTTCGTCACCGAGACCATCATCGACAAGGCGGCGCGCGTGCTGGGCATGTCGCCCGAGGAACTGCGCCGGCGCAACACCATCCCGGCGAGCGCGATGCCGTACACCACCTCGATGCGCCAAATCTACGACAGCGGCGACTTCATCAAGAATCTCGACGACGCCAAGCAGCTCTCGGACTATTCGGGCCTCGCGGCAAGGCGCGCCGAGGCGAAGAAGCGCGGCAAGCTCCTGGGCGTCGGCGTCGCCACCGCGGTCGCGGCCACCGGCGGGCGCGATTTCGAGCATGCGGAAATTCGCTTCGATCCCTCGGGCGGGATCACGCTCATCACCGGCAGCATGGATCACGGCCAGGGCCACGGCACCACGTTCAAGCAAATCCTGTCCGAGAAGCTCAACATCGACGCCGACCGTATCCGCTATCGCTATGGCGACACCGATGTCGTCACCAACTCGATTGGCACGTTCGGCTCGCGCTCGGCCATGCTGGCGGGCTCGGCGGTGGTGCTCGCGGCCGAGCGGATCGTCGAGCGCGGCAAGAAAATCGCGGCGCACATGATGGAGGCGTCTGCGGGCGACATCGTGTTCGAGAAGGGCGGCTTCGCCATCGCCGGCACCGACCGCAAGGTGACCATGGACGAGGTGGTGAAGCGCTCGTTCGATTCGGCCGACATCCCGCGCGGCCTCGACCCGGGATTCTCCGAGCGCGCCGATTACGGGCCCCCCGGCGCCGCGACCTTCCCCAGCGGCGCGCACATCTGCGAGGTCGAGATCGACGAGGACACCGGCAAGGCGGAGCTGGTGCGCTATGCCGCAGTCGACGATGTCGGGACCATGCTCAATCCGCTCCTGTGCCACGGCCAGATTCACGGCGGCATCGCCCAGGGCATCGGGCAGGCGCTGCTTGAGGACATGGTCTACGATAAGGCGACGGGCCAGGTCCTGACCGGCTCGTTCCAGGATTACTGCATGCCGCGCGCCGACGATTTCTGCGCCTTCAAGCTCGGCAGCAACGTCTCGCCGAGCAACCGCAACCCGCTGGGCGTCAAGGGCGTGGGCGAGGCCGGCACCATCGGCGCGATCCCGGCGGTGATGAACGCGGTCAACGACGCGCTGGCGCAAGTGGGCGCGGCTTCGGTGGAAATGCCGGCGGCGCCGGAGAAACTGTGGCGGGCGATCCAGGCGGCGCGGGGGTGACCCGTCACCCGAACGTCACATACTCGTACTCCACCGGCTGCCCGTCGATGCCGCGCAAGGGCGGCGCGATCCAGCCGGCGATCTTGCCGGGCTCGGTGACGGGTCGCATGAGGCTTTTGACGTAAGCCTTGTCCTCGTCGGTGGGAAGCCATGACGGCATGCCCGCGCGCCACGCGGCTTCCGAGACCGGGCGCCCCGCGGGATCGACGAAGCGGCCCCCCCAGGCGCCGATGGTGCGGCGGAAGCGCGGGCTCGGCAGCGCGAAGGCGAAATCGATTCCGGCGCTGGCGATCGCCTTGTTCCAGCGCGCCAGCCCCATCGCGCAATCGCGGATATAGGCCGCGCGGGTCGCCTCGTTCATGGCGTTGCGCAGCGGCACGGTCTCGGTGACGATGCCGCCGGCGGCGTCGGGCACCTCGAGCGCCATGGTCGCCTCGGTACAAAGATGGTCGGCGAAATCCTCCTCGTCGGGCCGGCCCTTGATGCCGGAAGCGAAATAGGCGGCCGCGTTGGACGAGTTCTCGGCGCCGAACAAGTCCAATGACGAGCTGAACCAGAAGTTGAGATAGCGCTGCAGCATCGGCAGGTCCATGACGCCGCGTTGGCGCAGCGCGGCGGGACCGTCGGACTTCGCCTCCGCCATCGCCTCGAGCGTGCGCTTCACCACGCGCGAGATGCCGGTGTCGCCGACGAACATGTGGTGCGCCTCCTCGCGCAGCATGAAGCGGCAGGTGCGCGACAAGGGGTCGAACGCGCTCTCGGCCAGGCTCTTCAGTTGGAACTTGCCGTCGCGGTCGGTGAAGTAGGTGAACATGAAGAACGACAGCCAATCCTCGATCGGCTCGTTGAATGTGGAAAGGATGCGCGGCTTGTTCACGTCGCCCGAATGGCGCGCCAGCATCTCCGCCGCCTCCTCGCGCCCGTCGCGCCCGAAATAGGCGTGGAGGAGGTACACCATCGCCCACAAATGGCGGCCTTCCTCGACGTTGACCTGGAACAGGTTGCGCAAATCATAAAGCGACGGCGCGGTGTGGCCCAAGAGGCGCTGCTGCTCGACCGAGGCGGGCTCGGTGTCGCCTTGCGTGACGATGAGGCGGCGCAAGGTGGTGCGGTGCTCGCCCGGGATCTGCTGCCACGCCGGCTTGCCCATCTCGTCGCCGAAGCCGATGCGGCGGGAGGATTCCGGCTCGGCGAGGAAGATGCCCCAGCGATAATCCGGCATCTTCAGCTTTCCGAACGTCGCCCAGCCCTTCGTATCGACCGAGGTCGCGGTGCGCAGATAGATGTCGGCGGTCTGGAAATCGGAGGGCCCCATCTCGCGCCACCAGTCGAGGAATCGGGGCTGCCAATGCTCGAGCGCGCGCTGCAGGCTCTTGTTGTCGGCGAGGCCCACGTTGTTCGGGATGCGCTCCTGATAGTCGAAATCCATGGTCACACCCTTTCGCGATCGAAGCGCGGCCGCGTGCCGCTGCCGAAGAGCTTGAGCGCGCCACGCTCGCCCACGGCGTTGGGACGGCCGAAGATCCAGTTCTGCCATGCGGAAAGACGCGCGAAGATGCGCGTCTCCATGGTCTCGGGCAGCGCGAAACGGAGATTGGCCTCGAGGCCGGAGAGCGCGTCGGGCGACAGGCTGGCGCGCTCCTCGATGGCGAGGCGCAACTCCTCCTCCCAATCGAGCTCGTCCGGCGCGAAGGTGACGAGGCCCAATTCCAGCGCGGCGGCGGCGTCGAGTTCCTCGCCCATGCGCCGCGCGATGCGCACGACAGGCTCGCGCGCGCCGCCGAAGCGGTTGTCGAGGCGCGGCAAGCCGTTCGCCATCGGGAACGGCCCGAAATTCGCGGCCGACACGGCAAGGCGCGGCGCGGCGTCGCCTTCGGCCGCCAGCATGTAGGCGCGGTCGGCGGCGAGCAGCAGCTCGAGCAAGGTCCCGGCGAAGCACGAGCCGGGCTCGACGATGGCGAACAGGCTGCGCGACGTCACGTCGAGCCGCGACAGCACGCGGCGCAGGGAACCGACCGTCTCGCGCACGAACCAATGCCCGCCCTGCGCCAGCATCGCCGCGTCGGTTGCCAGCATCGCTTCGATCGAGCCGCGCGTCTTCAAGAGGATCGTGCCGAGCTCCGGTTCGTTGGCGCGCAGCATCAGGATCGCATCGTCGAGCGCGCGCGCCGTCGCCAGGGGCCACCATTGCGCGCCCGATGCTACGATGTCGTCGAGCGCGCTGGGGCCGTGCTCGTCCGGGCCCGTGACGGTCAAGGTCGCGGTGCCCGCCGCGCGGTCGAATGCGGCATCGACCCAGCGATAGTGATAGCCCTCGTCGTCGATGCGCCGCTCGAGCGGCGGCAAGGTCACGCCCGTGGCGGCCGGCCGGTCGCTGTGCGCCGCAAGCGCGCGGGCGCGGTGGTGCACCGCGTCGCCGAAGCGCGCGGGCGGCGCCGCGTGGTCGATCAGGTTCCAGTCCTTGGCGCGGTCGGCGCGCAATCCCTCGGCCATGGTGCAGAATGCGTCGGCGAGATCGCGCCGCACCTTGCGCTTGTCGATGAGGCGCGTGAGGCCGCCGGTGCCGGGCAGCACGCCCAAAAGCGGCACTTCCGGCAGGCTCACGGTCGTGGAGCGGTCGTCCACCATGAAGATCTCGTCGCAGGCAAGCGCCAGCTCGTAGCCGCCGCCGGCGCAGGCGCCGTTGAGCGCCGCCACGAATTTGAGGCCGGAATGGCGGCTCGAATCCTCGATCCCGTTGCGTGTCTCGTTGGTGAACTTGCAGAAATTCACCTTCGCCGCGTGGCTCGACTGGCCCAGCATGTAGATGTTGGCGCCGGCGCAGAACATGCGCTCCTTGGCGCTCGTCACGATCACCGCGCCCACCTCGGGATGCTCGAAGCGGATGCGGTTCAGCGCGTCGTTGAGCTCGATGTCGACGCCGAGATCGTAGGAATTGAGCTTGAGCTTGTAGCCGGGCGCGATCCCGCCATCCTCGGCCACGTCGAGCGCGAGCGTCGCCACGTTCCCGTCGAACGACAGGCGCCAGTGCCGGTAGCGGTCGGGATGGGTCTCGAAATCGATCATGGCGCGAACCGCCTCCGCCGGATGCCGGGCGGAGTATAGCCAATCACGGGCGCAGCAGGATGCGCCACAGCGGGGCGGTGAGCGCCAGGACGACGAGGCCCTCGATACCGATGGCGGCGGTGGCGGCCTGCGCGCCCCACCAATCGGCCAGGAGCCCGATATGGACGAAGCCCAGGGGGCCGATGCCGATGCACACCGACAGCACGCCGAAGACGCGGCTGCGCATCTCGGGCGGCGCCAGGACATAGATGAGGGTCGACTGCATGGTCATGAAGGCCGCGCCGGTGATGCCGGTGAAGAGCAGCGCCAGCCCCGCCAGCGCCGGCCGGTCGAGCAGCGCAAAGAGCGGCAGCAGCGCGAGATAAAGCGCGCTGCCCGCGATATAGAGCCGCGCATAGCTCGCCGGCCGCGCCAGCACCGCGATCATGGTCGCGCCTAGGAAGGCGCCGAGCCCGTCCATGCTGGCCAGGATCCCGATCCCCTCGGGGTCGAGACGCAGCGCGTCCTGGCCAATGACCGGCACCATGCTGGTGAAGGGCCAGCCGAACACGTTGAAGACGATGGTGACGACGAGCACGGCGAGGATGCGGCGGTCGCGCCGCACCACGGCGAAGCCCTCGGCCATGTGCGCGACGAGCGGTGCGTGCGCGGCGCTCGCGGGCGCGCTGCGGTGGCGGATGAAGAGTACGGCAAGCGCCGCCGCGGCATAGAGCGCCATGCTCAGGGTGAACACGCCCTCGATCCCGACGCTCGCCAGCAGGATGCCGCCCAGGGTCGGACCTATCATGCGGCTGGCGTTGTTGGTGCCGATATCGACCGACATGGCGCGGCCGACTTGAGCGACGCCGACCACCTCGCCGATCAAAAGGCGACGCACCGGATTGTCCGACGCCCAGGCGGTGCCGTTGAGGAAGGTCGCGACCACCAGGTGCCACACCTGGAGCGCGTCGAGATATGCGAGGACCGCGAGCGTCGAGGAGGTCGCGAACATCGATCCGACGACGAGGAAGAGCGCGGTGCGCCGCTCCAGGCGGTCGGCGAGCGCGCCCATGAAGGCGCCGAAGATCGCCATCGGCAGAAGCCGCAGCATTGCCAGCATCGCGACGATGAAGGCCGAGTCGGTCTTGCGGTAGACGAACACCGCCATAGCCAGCATCTCGAGCCAGCGCACGGTGAAGAAGATGAGCCCGACCAGCCACAGGCGCCGGAAATCGGCGGTGGCGAATTCGGGCCACCGCACCGGCAGTTTGAGCGGCCGGCGCGCGGGTCGGGCGGGGTACAATGCGGCCCTTGCGCCGGTTCCGGCCCTCTACTTCACGCCGCCGGCGTTGGTCACCGGCCCGCTATAGGCCTCGAAGCGCTTGCGCAGATCGATCAGCTGCTTTTCGTTGGTGACGAATTGCAGATAGCGGTTGGCGAGCTTGTAGCTCGAGAGCGGCTTCTGCCCGGCGGGCGGCGGTACGTCGCTGCGCGAGGAATAGCCGCCGGTGCGGCTTTGCCACTCCTTGGACAGGTAGAACGTGACGAACAGCCTGGCCGCGTTGGGATGGGGCGCGGCCTTGAGGATCGCCTCCGAGGTGAAGAACACGGGGAGCGCGTCCTTCGCCGGCGCCACCGCCTGGATCTTGCCGCCCTCGCGCTTGACGTTGCCGGTGCTGGCAAGGCTGTTGTCGAAGCTCGCGAGGCTCTCGCCCGAGCCCAGGCTGCGTGCCACGCCGAGATGGCCCTGGATGAACTTGGGCTGCTGCGCCATGTATTTGTCCATGTAGCCCCAGCCGTATTTCTGGACCACGGTGTAGAAGTCGTAGAGCGTCGCGTCGTCGTCCGCGGGATAGGCGGTGATGAGCTTGCCCTTGAACTGGGGCTTCAAGAAATCGAGCGCCGATTTCGGCACGTCGGCCGGCTTCACGCCGTCGGTATTGTAGCCGTAGAACAGCGGATTGGCGTTGACCGCGATCCAGGCGCCGTCCTTGTCCTTCATGCCGGCGCCGATCTTGTCGAACCCGTCGGGCTTGAAGGCCAAGAGCCAGCCGTTCTTCTTCCAGCCGACGAAATCCTGCACCGTCTGGAACACCACCATGTCGGTCTCGACCTTGTTGGCCTTGACCTGCTCCACCACCTTCGCGTTGAGAACGTTGCTGAAGCCGCCGGTGAGCGCGACCTTGACGCCGGGATAGCGCTCTTGGAACGCCTTGACCGCCGCCTCGTACCCCGCGGTCGGCCCCGCGCCCCACAGCACCAGCGCGCCTTCGGTCTTGGCCTTGGCATAGATATCGTCGATGCTTTCGGCCCGCGCCGGCGCCGCGGCGTACAGCAGCACCAGCGGCGCGAGCGCGGCCCACGCCGTACGACCCAACAGTCCCCACATCGTTTCTCTCCCGGCGGAAGGTCGATCCTTCCTGTGGCGCCGAGTCTAATTCGGATCGGCGGGGAGTGAAATCGGCGGGATTGGGGTGGGTCACCGCTCGCTCACGTCACGCGATCCGGTTGCCTCCAGAAGGCCCTTGACTCAGTGTAAGCCATCGCTTACGGTAAGCCATGCCTAACGCCCTTACCGCCCTCTCCGCCCTGGGCGATCCCACCCGACGCGCCATTTTCGAGCGGCTGGCGCGGCAGCCGCGCTCGGTCGGACAGCTCGCGCGCGGGCTGCCGGTCAGCCGGCCGGCGGTGTCGCAGCATCTGCAAGTGCTCAAATCCGCCGGCCTCGTCGCCGTCCATGCCGAGGGCGCGCGGCGGATTTATTCCGTCGATCCGCATGGGCTGGGCCAAATTCGCGCCTGGCTCGACCGGTTCTGGGACAAGGCGCTCGACGCCTTCCGCGCCGAAGTGGAGAAGGATCCGCCCAAATGACCGCCACCATCACCGCCGCGCCGGTGCGCAAGAGCATCGTGGTCAAGGCTCCGCCCGAGCGCGCCTTCGCGGTCTTCGCCGCCGGCATCGGCACCTGGTGGCCGGCGACGCATTCGGTCGGCTCCTCGCCCATGAAGCAGGCGGTGATCGAGCCGCACGAGGGCGGGCGCTGGTACGAGCGCGGCGAGGACGGCTCGGAATGCCAATGGGGCAAGGTTCTGGCATGGGAGCCGCCGCGCCGGCTGCTGCTGGCGTGGCAGCTCGACGCGCGCTTCAAGTACGATCCTGATCTGGTGACCGAGGTCGAGGTGCGCTTCACCGCGCTCGGCACCGAAGGCACGCGCGTCGATCTCGAGCACCGCAAGCTCGAAGCCTTTGCCGGCGACGCCGAGAAGGTGCGCGGCCAGGTCGATGCGCCTGGCGGCTGGACCCTCGTCCTCGACCGCTTCGCCCAAGCCATTGCGCAATCCTAAGGAGAAAGGACCCGAACCATGCCCGAGCTTCAGATCATCGGCGGCTCCGCCAGCAATTTCGTCTGGGTGTGCCGCATCGTCTGCGCCGAGAAAGGCGTCGCCTACACCCTCCTGCCGGTGATGCCGCACACGCAAGAGGTCGACGCCATCCATCCGCTCGGCAAGATTCCGGCGATGCGCCACGGCGACGTGACCTTGTGCGAATCGCGCGCCATCTGCAGCTATATCGACCGCGTCTTCCCCGGGCCGTCGCTGGTGCCCGCCGATCCGGTCGCGGCGGCGCGGACCGAGCAGTGGATTTCCATCGTCTGCACCGCGGTCGATCCCTTGTTCCTGCGCACCTATTTCGCGGCCTATCTCTTCCCCGGCACGCCGGACGGCAGCCCCAACCGCACCGCGATCGACGCCGCGGTGCCCAAGATGGAGCCGATGTTCGCCATGCTCGACCGCGCCGTCGCGCCGACCGGGCATCTCGTCGGTTCGACGTTCACCTTGGCCGACGCCTATCTCCTGCCGATCCTCTATTACATGCGCAGGAACGCGGAGAGCAGCGCGATGCTGGGCAAGCGGGCGGGCCTCGTCGCCTATCTCGACCGCCACCTCGCGCGGCCCAGCGTCGCCGGTTCCATCCCCACCGTGCCGCCCGGCCGGCGCTAGCTCAGCGTTTCGGCAGGAAGCGCTCGGTGTAGAGCTTCGCCATGTCGGGCTCGGCCTCGAGCACGCCGAGCTCGACGAACGACTTGCCGATGCGGTCGACGCTATCGCGGTCGAAATGCCCGTCGGGCGAGACCTCGCGCATCAGGAGATCGTATTCCACCGTCTCGTCCTCCTCGCTGAGGCCGGTCTCAACGCGGGCGATGCGGATCGTTTCCGCCTTGTTGGCGCGCATGAAGGCGACCGCCTCGAACCAACCCGCGACGAAGCGCCGGACCGCGTCGGGATTCTCCTTCACCAGCGCCGTGGTGGCGCTCATCAGATGGGCGATGAAGGGGCGCGCGTAGTCGGGCACGTCGGCGAGCCGGCGCGCGATATGGGCGCGCTCGAGCACAACGCCGGTCATCTGGGTGCTGACGGAGGCGTCGACGAGATGGGTTTTCATCGCCGCGGTGGCCGAAGCGTTCCCGGCGCCGATCCCGACCGTATGGATGCCGTCGCGCCCCCAGCCCTTGACCCGCGCCAGCTCGAGCGCCACCCACTCGGTGATCGAGCCCACGGTCGCGATGCCGATCGTCTTGCCCTTCAGGTCGTCGAGCGTCCGCACCGGCGAATCGTAGGGCACCATGATGATGAACTCGGTCATCGGCTCGGCGATGACCGCGATCGCGACCGCCGGCATCCCTTTCGCCATCGCCACCATGTCCATCGGCGAGCCGAGCGCGATGTCGACGGCACCGGCGACGATGCCCTGCACCATCTTGGACGCGCCCTCGAACGAGACGTGCTCGATCTCGAGCTGCCGCTTTTGGAACATTCCCTTCGCCATCCCGACATCGACCGGCGTGTAGGCGAAAAGATAATTGGGCGACTTGGCGACGCGCAGCCGGTCGGACGCGTGGGCACCGGCGCCGACAAGGAGGAGTGCGGCGGCGAGCGCGAAGGGCAGGCGGGCACGGGTCATGCGAACTCTCGTCGTCGGATGCAGGCGGCGGATGGTAGCGCCGCGCCGGCACGCCGCGCCAGGATTCCGCGGTTGGACGCAGGCGCGGGCGGACTTATCCTCGGCGCGACGAGCGACAGCGGAGCCGACCCATGTTCAAGGCGACCGAAGGCAAGCCTCTCGCGACCGCGATCACCGGCTCGCTGCCGCGACCGGCATGGTTCGGGGAGAATCTCCGCGGCCGGCCCTTCCTCGCCGCATTCAACGGCGACGCGGTCTATCGCGAGCAATATGCCGACGCGGTGGCGGCGCTCATCGCCGACCAGACCCGTGCCGGCCTCGACATCGTCAGCGACGGCGAGATGCGCTTCGACATGGATATCGGCGGGCGCTCGTGGTTCGGCTATCCGTTCGACCGCATGACCGGCCTGGCGGCGCAGGAGCGCGGCAGCGAGCCGCCGCGCGCGGGCTTCGCCGGCCGCACCAGCGATCCCGCCGACATCCTGTCCGAGTTCATGGACACGATGCGGCCGCCCCAGGTGGTGGGGCCGGTCGGCGCCGGCGTTCTTCAGTACGACGCGGTGTGGAAGGTGGCGCAGCGCCTCACCGACAAGCCGGTGAAGGTCGGGAGCTGCACCGGCCAGATGCTCGACCGCCAGAGCGTCGATCGCTTCTACAAGGACCGGCGCGAATCGATGATGGCGTTCTCGGCGGCGCTCAACGACGAGCATCACCGCCTCGCCGACGCCGGTTGTCCCGTGATCCAGCTCGAGGAGCCGTGCGTGCACGGTTCCGCTTCCCTGCCCGGCGCGCCGCTCGATCTCTATGTCGAGGCGCTCAACCGCGAGGTGCGGGGCTTGCGCGCCAAGACCGAGCTGTGGTGCCACACCTGCTGGGGCAATCCCTACGCGCAGCGGCTCCACGGCCATCCGTCCTACAAGCCGGCGCTGCCCTATTTCGAGCGGCTCGATGTCGACGTCATCACGGTCGAGGCGGCGGAAGACGGCGGCGCCGAATTGGCCGACATCGCCGCCGCCATCGGCAAGGACAAGAAGCTCTGCATCGGCGTCCTCAGCCACCGCACGCTCCAGGTCGAGATGCCGGAGGACGTGGCCCAGCTCGTCCGCAAGGCGCTGAAGCATGTGCCGCCGGAGCGCCTCATCCTGAGCTCCGATTGCGGCTTCGGGCGCCAGGGCATGAGCCGCACCCACGCGTTCTACAAGATGGCGGCGATGGTGCGCGGCGCCAACATCGTGCGCCGCGAGCTGGGCCTGCCTGAGACGCCGGTTCCCGCCGCCGAGCCCCGATTCGCGCTCGGCTGAGCCTCAGTCCCACTCCATCGGCAGCCCGACATAGTTCTCGGCCCAGGTCGTCATCGCGGCGCGCGAGCTGGTGATGTAGTCGATTTCGGCGAGTTGGCGGCGGCGGTCGAAATTATTGTCGCCGTCGAAGCGGTGCAGGAGCTGCGTCATCCACCACGAGAAGCGCTGCACCTTCCACACCCGGCGCAGGCAGGTGCGCGAATACGACTCCAGAAGATCGGTGCGGTTGGACTTGTAGTAGGCCACCAGCGCGCGGGCGAGCACGCGTACGTCGGCGATGGCGAGGTTCATGCCCTTGGCCCCGGTCGGCGGCACGATGTGCGCGGCGTCGCCGGCGAGGAACAGGCGTCCGTACTGCATCGGCTCGACCGCGAAGCTGCGCATGTCGGTGATCGCCTTCTGGACGATCGGGCCTTCCGACAGCTTCCAGCCGGCGCCGCCCGCGGTGCGCATGCGCAGCTCGTCCCAAATGCGCGCGTCGGACCAGTTGGCGATGTCCTCGTCCCGCGCGCATTGGAGATAGAGCCGGCTCAAGGTCGGCGTGCGCATGGTGAGGAGCGCGAAGCCGCGCTCGTGATGCGTGTAAACCAGCTCATCCTTGGTCGGAGGGGCCTCGGCCAGGATGCCGAGCCAGGCGAAGGGATAGTCGCGGTCGAAATAGGTGATCTTGTCGGTGGGGATGCTCGGCCGGCTGATGCCGTGGAACCCGTCGCAGCCGGCGATGAAGTCGCATTCGATCTCGCGCTGCTGGCCTTTGGCGGTGTAGGCGATGGAAGGGCGCTGGCTCTCGAGATCGCGCAGGTTCACGTCGGCGACCTCGAATTCGACGGGCGCGCCATAGCCGAGGCGGATCGCGACCAGGTCCTTCACCAGCTCCTGCTGCGCATAGATCATCACCGACCTGCCGACCAGGTCCTCGAAGTCGAGGCGATGCAGCTCGCCCTTGAACTTGATGTAGAGGCCGCGATGCAGCAGCCGCTCGCGCAGGAGCCGATCGGCGGCGCCGGTCTCGATCAGGATTTCGGCGCTGCCCTGCTCCAGGAGACCCGCGCGCAGGCGGTGCTCGATGTAATGGCGGCTCTTGTCCTCGATGACGATCGAGTCGATGCCTTCGAGATGGAGGAGATGCGCCAGGACCAGCCCGGCCGGCCCGGCGCCGACGATACCGATTTGCGTCCGCATCACACGTCCTCCCTCGCGGCGAGAATGAGGCGCGGGGCGGGCGCCCGTCAATCGGCACCCGCCCCGGCGCCCCGATTGCGCGCGGATCGGCTGGCCGATAGGATTTGCTCCGACCGGGAGGGACCCATGATTCTCGAGCATCGCTGCTATACGTTGAAGATCGGCACCACGCCAAAGGCGACGGACGCGTTCGCCTCACGTCTTCCCGCCCGGGCCAAGGTCTCGCCGCTGGCCGGGTTCTTCCAATCGGAGATCGGGCTGCTCAACCAGATCCACATGATGTGGCCCTACGCGAACCTCGCCGAGCGCGAGCGCTTGCGCGACGTGAAGGTCGAGGGATGGCCGCCGCCGCTCGGCGAATTCGGCATCGAGTACGACGTCCAAGTCCTCAACGCCGCGCCGTTCTCGCCCAAGATCGAACCGCGCAAGCTCGGCGAACTCTATGAGATCCGCACCTACAACTACCAGGGCGGCTCGATCCCCCACGTGATCGAGGCTTGGGGCGGGCGCATCGAGGAGCGCCAGAAATACTCGCCTCTGGTGTTTGCGGGATATTCCGAGTTCGGGACGCAGCATGTCTGGGTCCATATCTGGGCCTACCAGGACTGGAACCACCGCGCCCGCGTTCGCCACGAGACCCACGAGAAGGGCGTGTGGCCGCCGCGCGGCAATCCGGCGGCGGTGCTGCTCAGGCAGCGCAACGCGCTGGTGCTGCCGGCCTCGTTCTCGCCCTGGCATTGAACAAGATCGACCTCGCCGGCCGCGCCGCAATCGTCACCGGCGGCGCCCGCGGCATCGGCTATGCCTGCGCCGAGCGCCTTCTCGCCTCGGGCGCGAAGGTCAGCCTGTGGGATCGGGACGAGCCGGCACTGGCGCAGGCGGCGGCGACGCTCGGCCAGGCGGGCAATGTCAATTGGCAGGCGGCGGACGTGGCCGATGAGGCTTCGGTGGCGGCGGCGGCCGCGGCATCGATCGGACAATTCGGCGCGGTCGACATTCTCGTCAACAATGCCGGCATCACTGGCCCCAACAAGACCACCTGGGACTACCAGCCGGCGGAATGGCGCAGCGTCATCGAGATCGACCTGACCGGCGCCTTCCTGTGCGCCCGCGCGCTGGTGCCGCACATGATGGCGCGCAACTATGGCCGCATCGTCAACATGGCCTCGGTCGCGGGCAAGGAGGGTAATCCCAACGCGCCGGCCTACAGCGCCGCCAAGGCCGGCCTCATCGCGCTGACCAAGTCGCTCGGCAAGGAGCTGGCGGGCACCAGGATCACGGTCAATTGCGTGACGCCGGCCGCCGCCCGCACCGAGCTCTTTGCCCAGATGACCCAGGCGCATATCGACTACATGCTGTCGAAGATTCCGATGAATCGCTTCGTCGAGCCGCACGAGATCGCGGCGCTCGTCGCCTGGCTTTGCTCGGAGGACTGCAGCTTCAGCACCGGCGCCGTGTTCGACATCTCGGGCGGGCGCGCGACCTATTGAGACGCCGCATCGAGCAGCAATTGCGTCAGCTCCGCGGGCATGTCGAGCTGCACGAGATGGGTGCAAGGGAGCGTGTGCACGGTCCAGCCCGGCGCGTTCCGGAACTTCTCGTAGAACTGCGTGAAGCTGGTCGGCTGCGGATCGTTGGCATAGATGTAGTGGCGCCTGCGGATGCGGCCGATGCCGCCGGTGCGCTTGACCGGCTGCGTGAAGCATTGCGCGGGATGGGGCGTCAGGCGCGACTCCCACAAGGCCGCCTTTTCCGGCGAGACGCCGAAGGCGGAGGGCGGCAGCGGCGGCACCGCGATTCCGTCTCCCATGGGCTGCCGGCCTTGCGGCACAAGGTCGGCGAGCGCCTGGCCGTTCTCGGGCACGAAGGCGTCGAGATAGACGAGCGCCGCGATCTTGTCCGGAACCGCGTCGGCCACGCCCGTCACCACCATGCCGCCATAGGAATGGCCGCACAGCACGATCCCGGACAGCTCCTCGAACTTGATGACGTTGAGAATGTCCTTGATATGGGTGTCGAGATCGATGCCGGCGCGCAACAGGTGCGAGCGCTCGCCCACGCCTGTGAGCGTCGGCGTGTAGACCTCGTGCCCCTTGGCGCGCAACGGCCGCGCGATGGGCCGCCAGCACCAGCCCGCGACCCACGCACCATGCACCAGAACGAAGGTCGCTATGTCAGGTCTCCTGCGCCGCGCCGGGCGGCAGGCGGTCGTCGAGGGAAGCCGCCGCCTCGGGCACGAAGCGCGTGCGGCAGAAGGGACAGAACAGGCGCTGGCCGGAATGCCGCAGCTCCTGGTGGTTGCAGTAGAAGCGCCCGTGGCAGTGCGGGCACTCGGCCCAGAAGATGCGCTCCATGCCCTAGTTCCCCCGCGGCAGATAATCGGCGAGGCGGACGCGCTCCATCGCCTCGCGCGGCACCTCCGAGCGCGCGCCGAAGGCGAAGTCCCTGGGCCGCGTCGCGTCGATCATCACCTTGCCGCCCCAGTTGGTGGTGGCGAAGCCGCTATGGAGGCCGAGCGGCTCGCCGTGCATCCGGACGCCGCCCGCGATCGACGTGTAGGTGTGCATCGCCCACAGCACCTGCGCCTCGTCGTAGACGTCGATGTCGGCGTCGACCACCACCACGAGCTGCATGATGCCGACCGTGTCGAGCGCGATGGCGCCGATGCGCTGCGCCTCGCCCGGCTGCACATCGCGCACCGAGATGTAGGCCGCGTAGACGCCGCAGGCGGAATCGGGCGCATGAATCTGATGCAGGTTGGCGAAGGACGGCCTGAGCGCGTTCTCCAGCACCGCCTCTTTCATCAGCGCGCCTAGCGCGTTCGAATCGTGGAAGCCCGAGAAGATGTCCTGCACCATCGCGCCGCGCCGGAACGTGATCGCCTTGACGCGGAAGACGGGGCGCAGGCATTGCGCCTGGTAGAGCCGCGCCACCTCGCCGAACGGATCGCAGATGTCGCGCTCGCCGGGCGGGATCTCGCCCTCGACGATGATGTCGGCATCGGCCGGAACCAGGAACCTGTCGCCCCAGCTCAAGGACGGGGTGAGCCTGAGCGGCTCGCCCATGAAGGCGCCGATGGCGGCGTAATCGTCGCTGCCCCAATCGTGGCGGTTGATGCTGCCGAGATGGAAGGCGGGGTGATGGCCGATGACGTTGACGATCGGCGCGGGCTCGCCGCGCTCCTGGTACTCCCTGACCACGCGGCCCAAATCGCGGGTGTGGATGCTCACCACCAACCGCTTCGGGTCCCAATTGTAGAACGTCTTGGCGAAGGACACGTTGTAGATGCCCTCGAGCGAGCGCATGACGTGGGTCATGGTCAAGGTCGGCGCGATGTCCATCGCGAAATGGCGCACGATCGGCACGCGGCTGATATCGGCATCGCTGCCTTGCCACGCGCATTGCCGTACCGGCGCGTTCTCGGGTGCAACGACAACCGGCGCGACCCTGCGGCGCAGCGCCGCGGCATAGGCGAGGCTCAGATCCCAGTTCCGCCGCGCCGGGTCGAGCCCGAGCATGATGGCGCAGCGCTCGCGCGTCGCGTACATGTTGGTGAGGAGCGGAAACTCCGACGGCCGGTCCTCGGGGTCGAGGGGATGGCGGAACAGGACCGCGGGATAGCGGTGCTCGTCCTCGAGCTGCTTCAACAGCGCGGTGACCTCGAAATCGTGCGGCTTGACCGGCCGGTCGATCTCAACCAGGTCGCCGGGGCGGCTGCCGATCGCGGCGACGAAGTCCTGCAGGTCCTTGGCCACGCACCCTCCTTGGCCTCACGGCGCGAAGCCGACCGAGACGCTGCCGAAAGCGCCGAAATCGGCGGTGAAGCTCGTGCCCGGCGCGGCCGGCAGCATCTTCGCCAGCGCGCCGCTCATCACCACGTCGCCGGCGCGCAGCCTGCCGCCGAAGCGCAGCAGCGCCTCGCCGAGCCACGCCACTGCGTTGGCGGGATTGCCGAGACAGGCGTCGCCGCTGCCGCTGACCGCTTCCGCGTCGCTCGGGCGCACCGCCATCGCGATCGTGGCCAGCGCGTCGAGCGACGGCTTGCTGCGCTGGCCCGACAGCACGATCAGGCCCGAGGACGCGTCGTCGGCGATGGTGTCCTCGATGCGGATGTCCCAGTTGGCGATGCGGCTGCCGCAAATCTCGATGGCGGGCACGACATAGTCGGTCGCCGCGATCACGTCCGCCGGCGAGATGCGCCCGTCGCGGTCGCCGCGCAAATCGGATTTGAGCACGAAGGCGATCTCGCCCTCGATGCGCGGCTGCAGCACGCGGCCCTTGGGCACGACCGCGCCGTCGGGCACCACCATGTCGGCGAAGAGCGCGCCGAAATCGGGCTCGCCGACGCCAAGCTGCGCCTGCACCGCGGGCGAGGTGAGGCCGATCTTGTGGCCGATGAGCTTGCGTCCTTGGCCGAGCCAGACCTCGATGGTGGCGCGCTGCACCGCATAGGCTTCGGCGACGCCGGTGATCTCGCCGCGCACCGGCGCGATCGTCGTGCCGCTCGCATAGGCATCGAGGATGCGCCGTGCGATCTCCGCGGTCTTGCTCATGCGTTCTGCCCCCGTCGCGCCGTCGCGCAAAGCTAGGGCCGCGGCTTCGCGCGGTCAATCAAGCGGCAAAAGGTCAAAAGTACGGGCTTATGATGTTTTGCGTTGACCCTTGTCCGGGGCGTCCTTAGGCTCGCGCGCATGAGCTATTACATCGGCACCGACATCGGCGGCACCTTCACCGATCTCGTCATGCTGTCGGACGCGGGCGATGTGACCATCGTCAAGTCGCAGACGACGCCCGAGGACCGCACCCGCGGCGTGCTCGACGCGCTCGAGCTCGCCGCCAAGCAGTTGGGCATCGGCGCGCGCGAGTTGTCGCGGCAGCTCGAGTATTTCGCGCACGGCACCACCGCCGCCACCAACGCCTTCATCGAGCGCAAGGGCGTCAAGACCGGGCTCCTCACCACCCGCGGCTTCGCGGACGTGCTCGCGATCGAGCGCTGCATGGCGAGTTGGGCGGGCTTGCTCGACCACGAGATCGCGCACTATTCCACGCGCTCCATCCCCGAGCCGATCATCGCGCGGCGCCTCATCGAGGAGATCGACGAGCGCGTCGATTATCGCGGCCGCATCCTGGCTCCGCTCGACGAAGACACGGCGCGCGCCGCGATCCGCCGCCTGGTCGCCTCCGGGGTCGAGGCCATCGCCGTCATGCTTCTGTGGTCGTTCCGCAATCCCGCGCACGAGGAACGGCTCGAGGCGCTGGTGCGCGAGGAGGCGCCGGGCGTGTTCGTGACCATCAGCTCGTCGCTGGTGCCGATCCTGGGCGAGTACGAGCGTGTCTCGACCACCGCCATCAACTCCTATCTCGGCCCGGTCATCCACCGCTATATCAACGGGCTCGAGCGCTCGATGCGCGAGGCGGGTTATCAGGGGCCGGTCTCGATCATGGAGTCGGGCGGCGGCGTGCTGCCGGCGTCGGAGGCGGCGTTCCAGGCCGCCAATCTCCTGACCTCGGGCCCGGCGGGCGGCGTGCTCGCCTCGCAGCAACTGGGCGAACAGCTCGGCATCAAGGACATCATCACCGCCGACATGGGCGGCACCAGTTTCGATGTCGGCTTGATCGTCAACGGCCAGCCCGTGCTGCAGACGGTGCGCGAGGTCGGCCGATTTCACGTGGCGCTGCCCTCGATCAAGGTGACCGCGATCGGCGCCGGCGGCGGCTCGATCGCGCGGCTCCACGCGGGACATCTCATGGTGGGGCCCGAAAGCGCCGGCTCGGTGCCGGGGCCGGCGTGCTATGGCCGCGGCGGGGTCGAGCCCACCATCACCGACGCCGATGTCGTACTCGGCATCATCGACCCCGATTATTTCCTCGGCGGCCAGATGAGCATCGACATCGACAGGGCCAAAGCGGCGATCCAGGACCGCGTCGCGGGTCCGCTCGGCATGGACCTCTACGAGGCCGCCGCCGGCATCCGCGAGGTCGCCAACAACAAGATGGCCGACCTGTTGCGCCGCGTCACCACCTGGTCGGGCCACGATCCGCGCCACTTCGCGATCTGCGCCTATGGCGGCGCCGGGCCGACCCACGCGCATCAGTTCGCGTCGATCGCCGGCATCGCGCGCGTCATCGTTCCCACCACCGCGTCGGGCCATTCCGCCTTCGGCGCGGTCACGGCCGACCGCCACCGCTCGTTCTCGCTGGCCTTCGGCCACCACACGCCGCCGCGCTTCAAGCGCGCCTCCGATCATGTCGATCTTGCGGCGCTGAACCAGGGCTTCGCCAAGCTCGACGCGCGCTGCCGCGACGCGCTCGGCGCCAACTGCCGCATCGACCGCTTCATCGGCATGCTGTTCCGCCAGCAGGTGCACGAGGTCTTTGTCGAGGTGCTATCGGCGCCGCTTGCGGCAACGGACGTCGACGCGCTGGTCGACCGCTTCCAGGAGAAATACGAATACATCTACGGCAAGGGCAGCGCGCTGCGCGGCTCCGGCGTCGAGTTCACGACCTTGCGCGCCGAGGCGACCTCTCCGGTGATGAAGCCCAAGCGCGCCAGGCTCGAGCCGCGCTCCGGCAAGCCCCAGACGGTGGCCACGCGGCGGGTCTATTTCTATCGCGCCGGGTTCCGCGATACGCTGGTCTACCGCTCCGGCGATCTCGGCCCCGGCCATGTCCTGGCCGGACCCGCGATCGTCGAGCGGCCGGACACCACCGTCGTCGTCGGCGTCGGACAGCAACTCGAGATCGAGCCCTTTGGCAACATGATCATCGAACTCGCGCCGCGCGGAGCGCACTGACATGGACGAGGTGAGGCCGGTCGATTCGTTCCTCTACCGCTACGACCGGGCGGCGGTCGATCCGATCACCTTCGAGGTGATCCATCATCGCCTGATCTCGATCAGCGAGGAGCAGGCGGCGACCCTGTCGGCGATCTCGGGCTCGCCCTTGGTCAACGATGCAACCGACTTCAACACTGGCATCTTCCGCGCCCATGGCGAGATCGTCACCTTGGGCAAGACCGTGCTCTATCACGCCGCCTCGGTCGCCGAGATGGTGAAGCACATCATGGCGGACTGCGCGGTCAGCCCCGGCATCCGGCCGGGCGACATGTTCCTGGTCAATCATCCCTACAAGGGCGCGCTGCATCCCCCCGATTTCGGCCTCGCCGCGCCCGCCTTCCACGACGGCAAGCTCATCGGCTGGGTCGGCGTGTGCTCGCACCAGATCGATGTCGGCAGCGTGTTCGGCACCGAGGCGACCGAGGCCTACCAGGAAGGCATCCTGGTGCCGCCGCTGCGCGTCGTCGAGGACGACCAGTTCCGCTCCGATATGCTGGCGATGATCCTCGGCATGTCGCGCCTGCCGGTCAACATGGCGCTCGATTTCCGCGGCATGCTGGCGGCCAACCGGGTGGCACTGCGCCGCCTCAAGGAGACCATCGACCAGTACGGCGTCGACACCGTGCTCTCGGTGATGGACGGCGCCATCGAGATCTCCGAGAAAGCGGTGCGCGAGCGCCTCAAGGAGCTGCCCGACGGTATCTATCGCGCCCAGGCGCTGCTCGACCACGACGGCGTCCAGAACAAGCTCTACCGCATCCATGTCGAGATGACCAAGACCGGCGATCACCTGAAGCTCGACTTCACCAAGTCGGCCGACCAGGCGCCGCGCTTCATGAACTGCACCGCGTCGGGCCTGCTCGCCGGCATCCGCGCCGGCATGCTGCCGATCCTCGCCTATGACCTGCCGTGGAACGAGGGCGTGTTCCGCCCGATGGAGGTGATCGCGCGGCCCGGCTCGATCGTCTCGGCCACGTTTCCGGCGCCGGTGGGGCAGGGGCCGATCGGCGCCATGTGGCTCGTCGAGAGCGTCGTCATCGAGGTGCTGTCCAAGCTGGTCGCGACCAGCCCCAAATACATCCGCGAGGCCCAGTCCGCGCCCAATGGCGGGCCCGACACGTTCAACCTCCAGGGCCTCAACCAGTACGGCGAGCCCAATCACGGCGCCAGCCTCGACCAGGTCTATGTCGGCGGCGGCGCCTATTGCCATCGCGACGGGCTGAGCCCGCAAGGGCACCGCCATATCCCGGCGATCCGGCTGCAGAACATCGAGCGCGCCGAGAACAACACGCCGCTGCTTTATCTCTTCCGCAAGTTCCTGCGCGACACGGCCGGCCCCGGCCGCAACCGCGGCGGCGTTAGCGTCGGCCACGGCTACATCCTGCACGATGTCGAGAAGATGAACGTGCGCTTCTCGTGCCATTGCTATGAATCCCCGACCTCGCTCGGCCTGTTCGGCGGCTATCCCAGCGCCTGCAACACGCGGCGCCTGCGCAAGAACGCGACCCTGCGCGCCTCGCTCGATGCGGGCCGCATTCCCGCCGACCTCGAATCGATCGGCGGCGAGCTGCAGCATTATCCCGCCAAGATGACCCGGCCCGATCTCTTCACCCGCAACGACGTGTTCGAGAACGGCCCCAGCGCCGGAGCCGGCTGGGGCGATCCGATCGAGCGCGAGCCGGAGCGGGTGGTGCAGGATATTCGCTTCGACATGGTCTCGCGCGGCGCGGCACGGCTCATTTATGGCGTGGTCGTGGCCGCCGACGGCACGCTCGACGCCAAGGCGACAGCCGCGCGGCGCGCCGAAATCCTCGCCGAGCGCTTGGGCTGGACGGCGGAGCGCAGCCTCGCCGACGCGCCGCCCAAGGATGCCAAGGGCGAAATCCTGGCGCTCGCCGGCGACCGCGCCTCCATCCAGCGCATCGGCGCGCGGGCATTTTTCCGCTGCGCGTGCGGCACCTGCATCGCGCCCGCGAACGAGAACTGGAAATACTACGCGCTTCAGTCGACCGCGACGGCGGCCGAGCTCGGACCCCGGATCACGCTCCACGAGGAGCTCGAGGCGCGCCGCTACGCTTGCCCGGGCTGCGGCCGGCTGCACAATGTCGAGGTCAAGCTGAAGAGCGATCCGCCGCTCTATGACAGCGAGATCAAGGTCTGAGGGAGGGACGCGCCATGCCCGAGGCGTACATCATTCCGCTGCCGCCGCGCTGGGAGCGCGAGCTCGATTGCGGCTGGGTCGAGTTCAAGAGCGGCAAGGACGACATCCGCGGCTATTTCGCCATGCCCGCCGGGCGGCGCCACCTGCCGGGGATCGTCATGGTGCACGAGAATCTCGGCGTCATCGAGCATCGCCAGGAGGTGACGCGCCGGCTCGCCAAGGCGGGCTATGCGACATTGACGGTCGATCTCTACAGCCGCATCGGCGGCCAGTCGCCGCGCGACTTCAAGACCCCGGAAGAGCGCCGCGCCAAGGCCTTCCGCGCCATGCCCGACGAGCAAGTCATCCCCGACCTCGAGGCGGGATGCCGCTGGCTCGAGGGCCATCCCGATGTCGACCGCGACCGCATCGGCGCGATCGGCTATTGCTCGGGCGGCGGACTGCTCTATGGCTGGATCCTGGGCCACAGCACCAATGTCAAATGCGCGGTGGTGTTCTACGGCTCGACCGGCCTCAACGCCGACGCGCGGCCCGACGGCAAGCCGCTCGACCGCATTCCATCGGCGCCGCTGCTGCAATGCCCCATTCAGATTCACCAGGGCGAGGCCGACCGCCTGCTCGACAGCGCGCGCAAGATGGCCGCGGCGCTGAAAGAGACGCGCCACCCGGTCGAGTTCTTCACATATCCGGGCGCCGACCACGCCTATCACGACGACACCCACCCGGCCTATCACCAAGAGGCGTCGAAGGCGAGTTGGGCGCGCACCTTGGAATTCTTCGCGCGCCATCTCGCCGGCGTGCCGGTCGCCAAGACCGCGGCCGCCGACTGACGGCAGGAGGTGGCGCCATGCTCGATCGCCAGTCGATGCCGCAATCGCCCGACGCGCCCGGGCGCATGGAGGGCATGGTGCCGGGCGTCAGGGCCGGCGGGTTCCTGTTCCTGTCGGCGATCCGCGGCCGCGACCCCGCGACCAACAAGATGCCGGACGACCCGCTGGCCCAGGCGCGCCAGGCCTTGCGCAACATCGAGCTGGTGCTCGCCGCCTCGGGCGCGACCTTGGCGCACGTGGTCAAGGTTACGCTCTATCTCCACGACCTGGAGAAACGGCACCAGTTCCACCAGGCGTGGATGGAGTTCTTTCCGAAGGACCCGCCCGCGCGGATCGCGGTCGGCGTCGCCGACGCCAACGCCGCGCCCGGCGGTAACGCTCATTTCGCGTTGGACGTGATCGCGCTGGCGCCGTGACGCGCGCTGACAGGGAAGGGAGACGATGCCGATCGGTCTTGGACTAGCGGCCTCGCACGCGCCCAACGTCTTCATCGCGCCCGAGGATTGGGACGTGCGCTACAGGAGCGCCATCGACGACGTGCCGCAGCCGCTGAAGGCCAAGGACGAGACGCTCGAGGTCCGCCGCGCCTATGCGCGCCGCATCGAGGACGCCTTCGCCGTCCTGCGCCGCAAGCTCGAGGACTACCGCCCCGACGCCATGATCATGGTGAGCGACGATCACAGCGAGATGTTCGACGAGTTCCGCTGCAACCCCAGCCTCGCCATGTTCATCGGCAAGACCGGCAAGGGCGTGCTCGGCTTGAAGCGCGGCGAGACGGTCGACGATCCTGGCGCCCGGATCGTCTCGATCGCCTGCCACGAGGAACTGTCCGAGTTCATCGCCACCGGCCTGGTCAAGCGCGACTTCGATCTGACCCTGACGCGGCAGGAAGAGACGCGCTCGCTCGGCCCGCGCAATGTCGGCATGGGGCACGGGTTCTCGCGCATCGCGCCGAAGCTCGCGCCCTCGGGCGGCGTGCCGGCGGTGCTCATTTGGCTCAATTGCTATTACGAGCCGCTGCCGACGGCGCGGCGCTGCTTGGCGCTCGGCCGCGCCATCGCCGACATCGTCAAGGACCGGTCCGAGCGCGTCGCCATCATCGGCACCGGCGGGCTGTCGCACGATCCGCGCGGGCCGCGCGCCGGGTGGATCGACGAGACGCTCGACCGCGCGGTGCTGAAGGCGCTGGCCGAGGGCGATCCCGACCGGCTCTCGGTGCTGTACCAGCTCGATTCCGACACCTATCACGGCGGCACCGGCGAGATCCGCAACTGGCTGGTCGCCGCCGCCGCGATGGGGACAAGCAAGGCGACGATCGTCGACTACATGCCGATCCACCACGCCGTGACCGGCGTGGCGTTCGCCCATTGGGAGGAACCACACAGATGACGCGACATGTCCCGAGTCTTGCCGGCGCGCTGGCCGCGCTGGCCGTGTTCGGCCTGGCCGAGGCCGCTCCCGCCGCCGAGCCGGCCAAGGTCACGATCGGCGTGATCGGCATCCTCGCCGAGGCCGGGCTCTATGTGGCGCAGGAGCAGGGCTTCTTCGCCGAGGAGGGGCTCGACGTCGATTTCAAGCGCGGCATCTTCGGCCCCGACGGGTTTCCCGCGCTGGCGACCGGCCGGCTCGACGCGATGGGCGGCGCGTTCGGGCCCGAGACCGTCAACGCGGTCCAGCGCGGCATCGAAGTGAAGCTGGTGCTGGGCATGAACAGCTACATCAAGGGATGGGACGCGGGCTATCTGTCGGTGCGCAAGGCGCTCATCGACGAGGGACGGGTCAAGGATTGGCCCGACTTGAAGGGCCTCAAGATCGCGCTGTCGCCGCCGCAGCCGAACATCACCGACTTTTTCGCGACGCGCTACCTGGCGCTCGGCGGCCTGACGCTCGCCGACGTCACCACCGTGAACGTGCCGTTCGACCAGATGATCACCGCGCTCAAGACCGGCGGCGTCGACGCGGCGCACACGTCGGAGCCGTTGACGACCATCGCAGTCCTCGCCGGCGCCACCGTGAAGTGGCGGCCGGTGACGAGCTACGCGCCGCCGGGCCTGACCGTCGCGTTCCTGCATTTCGGCCCGTCGCTGCTCGAGAAGTCGCCCGACATGGGCAAGCACCTGATCACGGGCTATTTGCGCGGCGCGCGGCAGTACGACGAATGGCTGAAGACTCCGGAGGGCAAGGGCAAGGCGGCGGACATCCTGATCAAGTACACGCCGGTCAAGGATCGCGGCCTCTACGACAAGATCACCTGGGCCTACGCGCCGCCCAACGGCGACATCAGCGTCTCGGGCTTGCAGGACATGGCGAATTATTTCGCGAGCCACGCCGGCCCCAATGCCGGCGACGTCCACAAGCTGCTCGACGACCGCTTCCGCGAGGCGGCGCTCGCCAAGCTCGGCACCGTCAAGGAGTAGGCGCCGGTCACTTGAGCTGCCGGCACACCCGCACGAAGTCGCTGCGGTATTTCCCCTCGGAATAGGAGATGAGGGTGCCTTTGGCGTCGAGCACCCAGCGCTCGACCACCACGATGGGCGCACTCAAGGTGATGCCGAGGAGATAGGCCAATTCGGCATCGGCGACGCCGACCGTGATCGACTGGTGCGCGCTGGCGCCGGCGAAGAGGCGCGACTGCTCGACCGTCTGATAGCCGTTCGCCTTGTTGATCTCGTCCTCGCCCAGCTCGGCGACGATGCGGCGGTCGATATAGGTCGCGCCGACGAGATAGGGGATGCCGTCGCGCCGCACCAGCCGCCGCACCACGCCATAGCCCGACGCAAGCGCGCCGCGAATGTGGTTGGGCGCATCGGGTAGCCTGCCGTCGGGATCGAAGTGCAGGATCTCAGACGCGAGTTGCTCGCGGCTCGAATCGAGCGGCCCCCACGAGGCCGGGACCGAGAACCACAGATCGGTCTTGGGCCGCCGCACCACCTGCGTCCCGCGCCCGCGCCGGCTCGCGATCAGGCCCTCGCGCTCGAGGAAGCCCAACGCCTGGCGCACGGTTGCCCGCGCGACGCTGTAGTCAGCCGCGAGCCGGTTGAGGGTGGGGATATTGCTCCCCTCCACCCAATGGCCGGTCGCGATCTGCTGGCGGAAATGGATGATGAGCTGGGCGTAGAGCGGCGTGCCGTCGCTGAGGCCGTTGCCGCCGGGCCTGGCCTTGCGCCGCGCCTTCGCGTGCTTTGCCGGTGCCGTGGTCACGGCTTTATCCGCTCGAGGATGCGAATGCAGTCGCCGCGGAAATAGGATTTCGAGTCGAATATAACCGCGCCGGCGCGGTCGAGCGTCGTCAGGTGCACGATCGCGATCGGTGCGTTCAAGGGGATGCGAAGCTGCGCGGCAGTGTCGCGATCGGCGATGCCGAAGGTCACCGTTTCGTCGGCGCGCGCCACTGTCTTTTCGTCGAGCAGCACGGGGAACGGCGTCAGGCGCAGCTTGCGCGCGCCCAGCCGCGCCTTGAGCTTAAGGTCGAGGTGCGCGATCTCGAGGCAGAGCGGCTCCTCGCCGCGCCAGTAGAGGCGCCGGATCACGTGACGCGAGCCCGCGCGCGCCGAGTCCAGCGGCTCGACCGTGAGGTCCTTGTGCGCGGCGAGCGCGGCGGCCCAGCTCGTCGGCACGTCGTACCATTCGCGCCGCGCCGGCTTGGCGACGACGAAAGTGCCGCGCCTGCGGTAGGTCTTGAGCAGCCCGTCGCGGGCGAGCATGGCGACCGCCTTGCGCACCGTGGTGGCGTTGACGCCGAACTGCGCCGCGAGCCGCTCGTGGGTCGGCATCTGGCGCGCGACCGGCCACTCGCCGTTCTCTATGAGGCGGCGGAAGATCGTCGAAAGCTGCACGTAGATGGGCGCCAGGCTGCGCCCGAGATAGACCGCCGGATAATCCGCGTTGGGCAATGGGGGCTCGCTGCCGTGCTACGGCGCGAACGACACGCCGGTGGTGCCGCCGTCGACCAGGATATCCGCGCCGTTGATGTAGGCGGCCTCGGGCGAGGCGAGGAACACGGCGACGTTGGCGATGTCCTCGGGCAGGCCGTGGCGCCCCATCGGAATCTTCTCCATCAAGGCGGCGCCGATCGCGCGCTGCTCCTGGTCGCCGGTCCAGAAGCGCTCGGTCGCGGGCGAGCGGATGAGGCCGGGGCTGATGCTGATGGCGCGGATCCTGTCGCGCGCGCCCTCGGCCGCGAGCATGCGGGTCATCGCCATCACGCCCGCCTTGGTCGCGCCGTGTGCCGCGGTCCTGAGCGGCAGGAACTCGCGATGCCCGCTCATCGACGCCGTGCTGAGAATAAGGCCGCCGCCGCGCGCGACCAGATAGGGCCACACGGCCAGGCTCGACGTATAGACGATGGTCAGCTCGTAACGGATGGTGAGGTCCCATTCCTCCATGGTCGAGCTGGCGAACGGACCCTTGGTGCGCAACGAGCCGGCGTTGTTGTAGAGCACGTCGATGCCGCCCCAAGCGTCATGCGCCGCCTTGGCCCAGCGCCTGGCGCTCTCCAGGTCGCTTACGTCAAGCGGATGGAGCGAGCGCATCTCGCCGCCTTCGCGCGTGACGAGGGCGACGGTCTCCTCTGACTCGGCCGCTTTCACGTCGCAGCCAAAGACCTTGGCTCCGGCGCGGGCGAAGGCGAGCGCGGCGGCGCGCCCCTGCCCGCCGGCCGTGCCGGAGATGAGCACGATCTTGCCATCGAGGCGTGCCATGTCGTTCCTCCCTGCGAGCATACCGTCCCGCCACCGTCAACCATTGCGGGCGCCGTCGCAAGCTCTCTATCCTCGATGCCAATCAACGGGAGGGAAAACACATGCGCCACAGCACCGATAGGATCAGAACCTCGCATGTCGGCCGCCTGCCGCCGCCGCCGGGCTGGGAGGACATGCCGGCGCGGCTCGCCGCGGGCGAGGTGGTCGCTCCCGCCGAGATCGCGTCCCGCGTCGTGCCCGCCATTGCCGCGGTCGTGCGCAGGCAGGTCGAGACCGGGATCGACTGCATCAACGACGGCGAGTTCTGGACCACGCGCAGCCTCGCCCACTACGCCAATCATTTCTCCGGCGTGTCATCGCGGCCGCTCCGGCCGGGCGAGCTCGCCTCCTCGCGCGAGACGACGCGCGAGCGCGACGAGTACCGCGAGTTCTACCGCGACATGGACAAGGCCGGGACGCTGTTCTTCGTGCCGGGCGAGAAGCCGATGGTGGTGCCGAAGGAGCGCGTCATCGCCACCGGGCCGATCAAGGGGAAGGGCGCCGTCGCCATCGGGCGCGAGATCGACGCCTTCAAGGCCGCGATCGCGGCCTCCGGCGTTGCGGTGGAGGAGGCGTTCCTGCCGGTGCTGGCGCCGGGCTGGATCGACCACTTCATCTACAACGAGTACTACAAGACCGAGGAGGAGTTCCTCTTCGCGCTCGGCGAGGCGCTGGGCGAGCAGTACCGCGCCGTGGTCGCGGCGGGCTTCGTGCTGCAGATCGACGATCCCGGCCTGCCCGACTGGTGGGACATGCTCAAGCCCGAGCCGACCATCGCGGAATACCGCAAGTTCGCCAGCCTGCGCATCGACGCGCTCAATCACGGCCTCGCCGGCATACCCGAGGACAAGGTGCGCTATCACCTGTGCTGGGGCAGCTGGCACGGGCCCCACACCAACGACATTCCGCTGGAGCACATCGTCGATCTCGCGCTGCGCGTCAAAGCGCAGACCTATTCGTTCGAGGCCGGCAACGTGCGCCACGAGCACGAATGGAAGGTGTGGAAGACGGCGAAGCTCCCAGCCGGCAAGATGCTGATGCCGGGCGTCGTGAGCCACGCCACCAACGTCGTGGAGCATCCCGAGCTGGTGGCCGACCGGCTCGTACGCTTCGCCGGCGTGGTGGGACGCGAGAACGTGATCGGCGGCACCGATTGCGGCTTGGGCGGCCGCGTCCATAGCGAGATCGCCTGGGCCAAGCTCGCGTCGCTCGCGCAGGGCGCGCGCCTGGCCTCGCAGACTTTGTGGGCGCGGAAGTAGGGAGGCGGTCAGCCCGCGGTCAAGGCGGCGGCGGCGGCGAGCGCGGCGGCGGCGGCAACCACGAGAGTCATGGCGACGGGACCGAGCCCGGTTTGCACCGGCACCTTCTCGGCGCCGCGCGGGCCCGCGAGGCGCGCGGCCACGGCGTCGTTGAGCGCGCCGATCACCGCCGGCGACGGATCGATGAAGCGGCAGGCGAGGGTGTTTTCGGGCACGCCGTTGCGCACGACCTCGAGCGCGACGATGAACTTCCTGCTTTGTCCCGCGATCTCGAGCTGGCCCATGTGCCTGCTGCCGATCGCGAGCTGCGGCGCGGCGTCGAGCAGGAAGCCGCCGAGCGACCAGTCGCGCACCGCGTAATGCTCGGCGCCGAGCGCCACCGATACCGCGACCATCTGCAGGCGCCGGTCGCGGCGGGCATCGTTTTGCGACACCGAAATGCGGTTCGTCCGCAGCATGGCCTCTCCCGCGCAGTCGCCGCAATTTAAGGGGCCGAGGGTTAACGCAGGATTACCCGCCTCGACCATTGCCGAACGCGCCCCAAACGGTATGCTTGTGCCGGGGAATCGGGCCAAAGACACGTCTCGGGGAGTGGACCATGGAACGCACGCTCGAGCAGAGGACCATCCGCAAGGTCTATCTGCGGCTGCTGCCGCTGGCGTTGCTGAGCTATTTCCTGTGCTATCTCGACCGCATCAATGTCGGCTTCGCCGCCCTCACCATGAACAAGGATCTGGGGCTCGACGCCGCGACCTACGGCATGGCCGCCGGCGTCTTCTTCTGGGGCTATTTCCTGTTCGAGGTGCCGAGCAACGTGATCCTCGAGAAGGTGGGGGCGCGGCTGTGGATCGCGCGCATCATGGTGACGTGGGGCCTGTTGTCCGGGGCGACGGCCTTTTGCACCGGGCCATGGAGTTTCCTGACGGTGCGCTTCCTGCTCGGCTTGGCCGAGGCCGGGCTCTATCCCGGCATCGTGCTGTTCTTCACCTATTGGTTCCCGGATAAGCACCGCGCCCGCATCATGGCCGGTTTCACCCTCGCTCTGCCGGTCGCGGTGGCGGCCGGCGCGCCGATGTCGACCGCGCTGCTGCAGCTCAACGGGCTGTTCGGGCTCGCCGGATGGAAGTGGATGTACCTCGCCGAGGCGGTGCCGACCTTGCTCGTGGGCTTCGTCGTTCTGGCGTACCTCACCGATCGTCCCGCCCAGGCGAAATGGCTCGACGGTGAGGAGCGCGCCTGGCTGAGCGGCCAGTTGGAGCACGAGTGCCGCCAGATCGAGGCGCAGCACAAGGTCAGCGTGTGGCGCTCGTTCTATGACGCCAAGGTGCTGCTGCTGACGCTCAATTATCTCGGCATCGTCACGGCGAGCCTGGGCCTCCTGCTGTTCCTGCCGCAGATGGTGAAGCAGCTGGGCTTCACCACCATGCAGGTCGGCTGGATCACCATGATCCCCTACACCTGCGGCGCGATCAGCATGGCGCTGTGGGGCTACATCTCGGACCGGATGGGCGAGCGGCGCTGGAACCTGTTCTGGGCCTGCGCGCTCGCGACCATCGGGCTCGTTATCTCTGGCCTCACCATCGGCACCTATTGGGCCATCGTCGGCATGTCGATCGCGGCAATCGGGCTCTACGGCACCAAGGGGCCGTTCTGGTCGATGCCGGCGATGTTCCTCACCGGCACCGCGGCCGCGACCGGCATCGCCTGGATCAACTCGATCGGCAATCTCGGCGGCTTCGTCGGGCCGTCGATCGTCGGCTGGGCCAGGGACCTGACCGGAAGCTTCGCCAGCGGGCTCTACTGCCTGGCCGCGTTCGCGCTGATGTCGGCGGTGGTGTCGGCGTTCTGGCTCAGAATTCCGAGCCGGACCACGGTCGCAGGCATCGCGCAAGCCCCCGCCGAATAGCGCCGCGGCCGCGCGTGCCGCAAGGTTGGTTAATATATTTTCAAAATCAACTATTTGCCAACCTTCCACGGCTATGAATCATGCGAGGCATTCCCGAAAGCGCTCGCATCATCATGTCGCCGGCCAGGATCGATTTCGAAGGCATCGTCAACAAGGCCAATGACATCATCATGGTGATGGCGGTCGGGGAGGACGGTTCCGGGGCGCGCATCGTCTATGTCAACGAAGCGTTCACGCGGCTCACGGGATATGCGGCCGAAGAGGTTGTGGGAAAGTCGCCGCGGCTGCTGCAGGCGCCCGAGACGTCGCAGGACACGATCCGGGAGGTCAGCGCTGCGCTGCACAGCGGCCGATCGATCCGCTGCCGACTCCTGAACCGGGGCAAGGACGGCGAGCGTCATTGGCTCGAGGCCAGCATCGTTCCGCTGCCCGCCGGCGAGGGACACGTCACCCATTTCGCGGCGATCGAGCGCGACGTCACCGCCGAGATGGAGCACGAGCAGGCGCTCGAGGTCTTGGCGTCCACCGACCCGCTCACCAAGCTCGCCAACCGCCGCCGCTTCGTCGAAGTCATGGAGCGGGAATTCGGCCGCGCGCGGCGCACCGGCAAGCCGCTCTCCCTCGTCGCGTTGGATCTCGATCACTTCAAGCGGGTCAACGACACGTGGGGGCATGACGTCGGCGACCGCGTGCTGGTGGCCTTCGCCAACATGGTGCACGACGCGGTGCGCGCCTACGACTGCGTCGCCCGCATCGGCGGCGAGGAATTCTCGGTGATGCTGCCCGACACCGACCGGGCGGACGCGCTCCAGATCGCGCAGCGGATTTGCAAGCTGGTGGCGGCCGAGCCGCTCATCCTGGTAGGCGACTGTGCGATCGCGATCACCTGCAGCGGCGGGCTGACCTCGCTTGCGGATCGCGACGAGACGGCGGCCAGCCTGATGCTGCGCGCCGACCGGGCGCTCTACTTCGCCAAGAGCAACGGACGCAACCGGGTGCATGAATTGTCGCCCGAATTGTTGCTTGCGGCGACGCACTAGCGCCGTCCCGGCTTAGCATTCCCTTAACCCAGGGCCGTCAGACTCGCGGGGTCGAGCCTGTTCGGCATTACCGAAAGGAAGCAGGGAGAGAGCCCGGGAACAGGGCGATATCGGCGAAGGAGCTACCATGGGCGTCGAAATCGATAAGATTGTCGCCTTCTTGCACCTGAATCTCGGCTGGTGGTCCGCCATCATCGCCGTGCTCGTCTTCGTCGTCATCCGCGCCGCCGTCTCGCCCGGGAAGTGACCCTCTGACGACGCCATTGCCGTCGCGGCCAATGGCAATATGCTGGTGTGGCACATGCGGCGGGGATGACGCTGATGGCCACCAATGTCTCCGAGATCGTCAATTCGGCGCGCTTCAATTGGTACCATCTGCGCATCTGCCTGCTGTGCGCGATGCTCGTCCTGGTCGACGGCTTCGATTTGTCGGCGATCAGCTACGCCGCCGGCGATTTCGTCAAATTTCTCGGCGTCGACCGGGCCGTCATGGGGCCGGTGTTCTCGACCGGCTTCTTTGGCCTGAGCTTCGGCGCCCTGACCTTCGGCCTCATCGGCGACCGCTGGGGACCGAAGCGGACATTCATCCTGTGCGGACTCATCTTCGGCGTCTTCACCCTGGCGACGGCGGCTGCCACGTCGCTGACCATGCTGCTGGTCCTGCGCGCCATCGCCGGCTGGGGGCTGGGCGGCGCCACGCCGCTCTCGATCGCGATCGCCAGCGAATACCTGCCGCAGCGCCTGCGCACCTCGCTCGTCATGGTGATGTATATCAGCCTCGCGCTCGGCATCATGGTCGGCGGCTATGTCTTCGCCTATGTCACCCTGTTCGGCTGGCGCACGGTGTTCATCGTCGGCGGCATCCTGCCGTTCCTGTGCTCGCCCTTCCTCTACGCCTATCTGCCCGAGCGGCTCGAGTTCATGGTGATGAAGGGATTTGCGCCCGCGCGCATCGCCGCGGTACTGGCGCGCGTCGTCCCCGGCCGCGACTTCTCGCGCGAGACCGGCTTCACCGTGGACCAGGAGAACAAGCCCGGATTCCAGCTCGCGCAATTGTTCCAGGAGCGGCGCGCCGCCATCACGTCGGTGCTCTGGGTGGTGTTCTTCTCGTCGCTGCTCGCGGTCTATTTCTTCAACGCCTGGCTGCCGCTGCTGCTGGCGAGCTACGGCCTGTCGCAGCCCGACGTGGTGAAGATCAACAGCTCGCTGCAGTTGGGCGGCATCGCCGGCACGATCGTGGCCGCGACCTTCGTCATCGCGCTGGGCGGGTTCCGCACCGTGGCGGCAGGCTATTTCGTCGCCGCGCTGGCGATCGTCGCGCTGGCTATGGCGCCGCACACGTTCGGCTTCCTGTTCGTCGCCTCGCTCGGCTTGGGGTTCTTCCTGGTCGGGACCCAGAGCGTGCTCAATGCGTCCTGCGCCAATCTCTATCCGCCCGCCATCCGCGCCACCGGCGTGGGCTGGGGCTTCGGCATCGGCCGCACCGCCGCCATCGTCAGCCCGAGCGTCGCCGGCATCCTGCTCGGACTGCATTGGCAGCCGAGCGACCTTTTTCTGCTGGCGGCGATCCCGACCTTGTGCGCCTCGGTCTCGGGCCTCGCCGTGCTGCTGCTGGTCGGAAGGCGCCAGCGCGTCCTGGCGGTCGCGCCCGCGGAATAGATCACCGGTCGCGCTGATCGAGGCCGTGGAGCAGGTCGGTCGCGTCGCGCCCGATGCTGCCGCCACGGGCCAGCGTCTGCGCGCGAAGCAGCCACGGCCGTGCGCTGGCCTCGTCGCCTTGCGCCGCGGCGCTGCGTCCTGCGCGCAGGAACAGGTCCGCCGCGGCTTCGGTGTCGCCGCTGCGCTCGGCCGCCTCGCCCTGGAGCGACAGCGCGCGGGCGACGCCGCGGTAATCCATCGTGTCCTGGCGCAAGGCAGCGGCCGTCATCGCCTCCTGCCGGGCGCGCGCGGGATCGGCGTGCCGCAGCGCCAGCCTAGCCGCCAGTTCCGCCCGGTCCGCCTGCGGTGCCGGCCCGGACGCGGCGTTGAGACCGTCGAGCGCCGCGACCAGCCCGGCCTCATCGCCGCGCTCGTCCGCGATCAGGCCGCGAAGGAATAGGGCGCCCTGCGCCGCGTCCCGGTCCTCGCTCGTAACGATGCGCTGCGCCATCGCGTCGGCCGCGGGCGCCGTGCCGGTGCGATAGAGCGCGGTTGCTTCGGCGAGGAGCAGCGCCGGGAACGGCGTGGTGCCGCGCCGCTCCAGCTCGAGCCGCGTCGCCCGCGCGTCGGCCAGCGCGCGATCCGGCACATTGGCGCGAAGTTCCGCGACCGCGAGGTTGAAGCCGATATCGCCGATCGCGCCGAGATCGTCGCGCGCCTGGGCCCGGGTCAGCGCCGCCCGGTATTGCGATACGGCCTCGTCCGGCCGCGACATCTCGTAGGTGAGGCGGCCGGCCTGGGTCTGGCGCTGCATCATCTCGTCGGTTTGCCGCGGCAGCGGGTCGGGCGCCGTCCGGGCGCAGCCGGCGAGTACGAGCAGCACCAGCAGCAGGCGCCTCACGGCCGCACCTCCTGCGACGGCAGCCGCACCGGCACCGGCGGCTGCGGCGGGCCGCCGCCCAGGAGCCAGACGCCGCGCACCTGGACCGCGAGCTGCTCGACCTCGCGCGCGGTCTGCTGCACCTGGATGAGCAGCGCCGGCAGGTCCTGCGTCCCGGCCTCGACATTGCGCGCGATCTGCGGCGTCCGCTCGGCGGCGAGCGCCAGATCGTGCAACATCTGCTGGAGCGCGACGAGCGTGTCGTTGGCGCGATGCAGCAGGCCGGGAACGCCGGCGTCCTTCGCGTTGAGCGCGTCGCCGAGAGTGTTGGCGCTGCGCAGCGCCTGGTCGAGCTCGGCTTCGAGGCGGGTGAGATCGGACACGGCGGCGCGTGCCTGCGCCACCGTCGCTTCCAGGTCGCGCATCATCGTCTCGTCGTTCACCAGGCGGCCGACATTGCCCTGGCCCTTGTCGATGCGCTCGGCCACGCCGGCCAGCGATTTCGCGGACTTGCCGACATCGTCGAGGATCGGGAAGATCTTTTCACGCACCTGGTCGAGCAACGCGCCGACGCTCTCGGTCGGATCGCGCTCGGTGATGGCTTCGATGACGGCGAACTTCCAATCGAGCTCGGCGCCGGTGCCGCGGCTGATATCGACAAAGGCCGCGCCGGCGATGCCGAAGCGGCGGCGGATCACGGCCACGCTGTCGCGGCGGATGAAGGCGCGCGCCTGGTCGTCGATCTCCGCCTCCGCATACATCTGCTGGCTCGGGCTGATGACGACGCGCCGGATCACGCCCGCCGGCGTGCCAAGGATGTCCACGTCGGCGCCGACCGCGAGGCCCGCGACCCCGGCTTCGGGCAGCACCAGGCGCAGGTTGGAGACCGGCCGGAACCAGTCGCGCAGCACGCCGGCCTGGAGGATGGCGGCGAACAGGATCGCCAGCGCGGCCACCACCAGGAGGCCGACCCATTCGTCGGCATAGCGCAGCCGGATCATGCGGCGCGACCGGTCCCAAGGACGCCGCGGTCGTCGAGCCGCAGGCGATGGGTCGCGGAAACCGAGGGGTTGTGCCACACGAGATCGCTGCGCGTCAGCCAGATCGCCGCCGCGCCGCGGTCGCGCGCGCGCGCCAAGGCGTCGAGCAGCGGCGGAACCAGCGTCGCGTAGCGCCCTTGGACCGGGCTCTCGAGCACCAGCAGCAGCGGGTCGCCGAGAAACGCCCTGACGCAGGCGGCACGGGCGAGATCGCCCTCGGACAGCTCGCTCGCGCGCACCAGCGGCAGGCCGGGCAGGCCGAAAGCGCAGGCGAGCGAAGTCGCGCGCTGGCGCAGCTCACCCAGCTCCTCGCGCGTGTGGTGAAGTTGCGGCAGCAGGATGTTGGTGGCGACATCGAGATGGCCGATCCAGCTTCGCGTCGAGAAGACGCGCCCGATCCGGCCGCGCAGCGCCGCCGCGTAGGTATGGGGCAACTTGCTCCAGTCGCGGCCGAGAAAGCGCACGCTGCCGGAGGCGAGCGGGGCGAGGCCGCAGCACAGATCGCCGAACCAGGCCACCTGGGTCGCGTGGCGGGCATCGACGAGGGCGAGCTCGCCGGCCATCACGCGCAGCTCGATCGCGGGCTGCGGCGGCTCGCCCGGTTCGCTCAGCGGCCGGGAAGCGGCGAGAGCGAGGATCGGATCGCCCGCATCCATGGCTCAGACCGCCAGGCTCAAGGCGATGCTGGCCAGCAGGATCGCCATCACGCCGCGCACGTAGCCGCGCGGCAGCAATTGCGCCGCCTCGTCGCGCGGTCCCGCCGTCAAGGCGGTGAGCGAGGCGGCCAGCGCCACCAGCAGGCCGATCGCGATCATCTTGCCCGGAAACACCACGAAGTCGCCCGGATTCATGGCGAGCAGGACGCGGCCCAAAAACGACCACACCGAGACCTGCACCTTCCCCAAAAGGCTGCCGGCGACGAAGCCGGTCAACAGCGCCGCGAGCACGAACATGACCCCCAAGGTGTAGCAGGCGACCGAGAGCGCGCAAGCGCGCGGCAGCACCAGCAGCAGGAACGGGTCGAGGCCCTGCGCTTCCATGGCGCGCACCTCGCCGCCCATCTGCAGCGCACCGATCTCGGCGATCGCCACCACCCCGCTGCGCCCCAAGAGGATCATGCCGACGAGAAGGGGCGCCACCTCGCGCACCAGCACCACGACCAGGATCGGGCCGATCAACTCCTCCTGGCCCGCCTCGCCCAGCCAGTAGAGCGCCTGCGAGACCATCACCAGACCCATGAGCGCGGCCGCGACCAGGGTAGCGCCAAGGCCGCCGCGCACCGCCTGGCGCAGCGCCCGGCCGAATTCCGCGCGCACGGTGCGGCGCCAAGTCGAGGGGCGAACCGCCTCGCGCACCACGCCGAATCCCACGCCGGCGACCAGGAGCCCGAAGCGAGCGTGCCGCCGCGTCGCGCTGCCGATGTAGCTGAAGCCGCGCTGCAGCCACCCTGGCGCCGGCTGGCGTCCGATCGACATCCCGTCGCTCACAGCCGGCCGGCCAGCACGAAGGTGCGCGCCTCGCCGACCTGCGGCAGATAGAAGCTGCCGCGCTGGCGAAACAGGAAGTCGTGGCGCAGGCGCCGATAGGCGGCCTCGGTCGCCTGCACCGTGCCGGGGAGCGCGGACGCGGCCATGGTCTGGGCGACGGTGACGGCATCGCCCCACAGGTTGAACATGCGCGGCTCGCTGCCGACGATGCTGCCGATCGCGGCGCCGCAATCGATGCCGATCTGGAAATCCGCCACGTGCTTGCTGTCCTCGAAGAGCGCGGCGCAGCGGTCCCGCACCGCGAGCGCGGCGTCCGCGATCAAGCTCGCGGCGGCGGCGTCCGCCTTCCCGAAACCCGCCGCCGCCACCACCTCGTGTCCGACCAGCTTGAGGTAGGGGATGCCGTGCTCGGCCGCGACCTGCTGCAGGATGCGCGCGATCTCGTCCGACAGGCAGCGCTCCCCGCCCGCGACGCGCAGCGCCATCGCAGTCGCGTCGGTGAAGCGCAGCACCATGACGGCAACGTCGCGAAAGATTTCCGCCCCCAGCCGCGTCGGATCGATCTCGACCGGCCGCAGGTCGGAGACGAAGCTGCGCGCGACGGTCTCGTGCGGCGCCGCCGGATCGGGCGCGGCGCCGCGCTCCCGCGCCGGCAGGGCGGCCGCCGTGTCGCCCAAGCGCAGCGCCACCATGTTGGCGACCGCGCGGACGAAGTCGCGATTGCCGGCGCGCGCCGGCGCGTCTTCGAGCGCCACGGCGCCGACGACGCGACCATGCCGCCGTATCGGCATCGCGAGGAGCGCGGTGGTGCCGAAGGTGCGCATCATCACCCGATGGAGCTCCGCCGTGCGGACGTCATGCGCGGCGTCGGCGACGTCGATCTCGTCGCCCGCCAGCAGGTGCGCGAAGAGCTGGGGCAGCTCGTCGCGGTGCAGCTCGAGCCCGTCGATATGGCCGCCCATGTCGCGATCGCAGCAATCCTCGCAGCGCAGGATTCGCTCGCCCGCGGTGAAGCGCAAGATGCTGGCGCGGCGCGCGCCGGTGACGTTGGCCAAGGTCTCGGTCAGGCTGCGCGGCGGATCGTTCCGGGCCGGGTCGATGAGGCCGGCATCGGCGGCGAGCGTCGCGAAGGCGGCGCTCTGCCGGCTCATCACCGTCTGGCGGTCGAGCGCGAGCCGCGCGGACCGGTCGGCCCGAAATCCCTGCTGCACCAGCAGCAGCGCCAACAGCGTCGCGACCCCGACGATCACCAGCGACAGCGCCAGGGTCCGCCCATCATTGCGGGCGATGAAGCCGACGAAGTCGTCTTCCGGCACGACGATCATCACCGACCAGTTGCGTCCGGCGCCGCTGATCGGCGTGACCGCCGAGATATAGCGGCGGCCGTCCACGTCGATGGCGCGGTGCCCCGATCCGTCGATGCGGTAGCGGTCATAGGCATGGGTCAGGACATCGTCGCCGAGCTGATCCACCCGCGCGGTGGCGAGATCGCCGTTGGCGGCCTGCTGCACGGCGCTGCCGTGCGGGGCCGCGATCACGTGGCCGGTATCGTCGATGATGATGGCCTGCCCGTGCCGTCCGATCTCGAGCGTGCCGAGAAAGCGCGACAGCGCATCGAGCGTGATGTCGACGCCGAACAGGCTGGGCTGGCCGTCCGCGCCGCCATAGCGGGCCGAGACGGTGAGGCCCGGCACATGGCCGGTGAAGAAGATATAGGCCCCGGTCCAGTACAGGGCGTCGCTGCCGCGCGCGCCGATATACCAATCCCGGGTGCGCGCGTCGTAATCGTCGGCCGGGTCGTCGGCGCGTCCCAGCTCCGCGCCCTTGTCGTCGTAGCGGATCCAGGTGACGCGGCGCGCGCCCGGTGGGTTGACGATGAGCTTCATCTCGGTGCCGCCGGCCTCGCCGCGCCGGACCAAGACGAAATTGCCGGCGGCGTCGGCGAACAGCAGGTTGGTGGTCTGCGGGACCTCGCGCAGCAGGCTGCTGCTCATTGTCTCGATCAGCGGCAGCTTCTCCGCCAGCGCGCCGTCGCGCACCGCGTCGCGCTCGAGGCGCAAGACGCCCGCGGCGGCGTCGAGATAGTCCGTGACCTCGAGCGCGATCCGCTGCTGCAGCGCGGCCAACAGCTCGTCCGACAGAGCCAGGGCGCCGACCCGGTTCACCCGGTCGGAATAGAGCGCGATCGCCAGGATGGCGACCACCATCAGCGTCACCCCGCCGATCGGAATGCCGAGGCGCGACAGGGCCCGGCGCCGGCGCCGGCGCTGGTCGACCGGGTCGACGTTGATATCCACTACCTGGACGCCGGTGACCATCCCCCGATCTCCCGCCGAACCGGAAAGAGTGTGAGCCATCGCGGCGGGGATTGGTAGGGTTTGCGGGGGTTCCCTTGCGTCAGTCCGCGGCGGAGATCACGTCGAGATCGCGCGCCGGCTCGGGGACGAGGAACTGCCCGGATTGCCGCCGCCACAGCCGCGCATAGGTCCCGCCCGCTTCCAAGAGCTCGGCGTGGGCGCCGGTCTCGACGATCGAGCCCTCATTCAGCACGATCAGCCGTTCCATCCGCGCGATGGTCGAGAGCCGGTGCGCGATGGCGACGACGGTGCGCCCCTTCATCAGCCCGTCGAGCTGCTCCTGAATCGCCGCCTCGACTTCGGAATCGAGCGCCGAGGTGGCCTCGTCGAGGACCAGGATCGGCGCGTTCTTGAGAATGACCCGGGCGATGGCGACGCGCTGGCGCTGCCCGCCCGACAGCTTGACGCCGCGCTCGCCGACATGGGCGTCGAAGCCGCGTCGTCCCTGCCAATCTTCGAGGCCGACGATGAATTCGAGCGCGTGCGCCCGCTCCGCCGCCTCCACCACCTCCGCCTCGCTGGCATCGGGCCGGCCGTAGCGGATATTGTCGCGAATCGAGCGATGCAGGAGCGAGGTGTCCTGCGTCACCAGCGCGATGCGGGCGCGCAGGCTCTCCTGCGTCACGCGGGCGATGTCCTGCCCGTCGATCAGGATGCGCCCCGCCTCGCACTCGTAGAAGCGCAACAGAAGATTGACGAGGGTCGATTTTCCCGCTCCCGACGGCCCCACCAGCCCGACCCGCTCGCCCGGCGCGATGGCGAGGTCGATGCCGTGCAGCACGCCCCGCGCCGTGCCATAGCCGAAGCGGACGCTCTCGAAGCGCACGCTGCCGGCCGTGACCCGCAGCGACGTGGCGTCGGGCCGGTCCACCATCTGGCGTGGCACCGCGATCGAGCGCATCCCGTCCTGCACCACGCCCACGTTCTCGAAGATCGAGGTCACGTTCTGCGCCACCCAGCCGGCGATGTTGGAGACCTGCCAGCTCAGCGGCAATGCTGTGGCGAAGCCGCCGATGGTGATGCGCCCGTGAGTCCACAGGAAGACGCCGATGGCGCCGGTCCCCACCATCATCGCCCCGTTCAGGAACGTCAGCGTGATGCCGAAGAGGGTGATCATGCGGAGCTGCTGGCGGTACGCGTCGGTATGCTCGTCCACCGACTCGCGCACGAAGGCGTCCTCGTCGCGCGGCCGGGCGAACAGCTTCACGGTCAGGATATTGGTATAGCTGTCGACGACGCGGCCCGTCAGATTCGAGCGCGCCTCGGACATGCGGCGCGAGCGCACCCTGACGCGCGGCACGAAATAGCGCAGCGCGCAGGCATAGCCCGCGAACCACAGCACCACCGGCACGGCGAGCCGCACGTCGCTCGAGGCCAGGAGCACGATCGCGCTGGTGCCGTAGATCAGGATGTACCAGACGGCGTTGGTGGCGGAGACCACGCTCTCACGCAGGGACGGGCCCGTTTGCATGACGCGGTTGGCGATGCGGCCGGCGAAATCGTTCTGGAAGAAGGTCCAGCTCTGCCGCACCGCGTGCCAGTGGCTCTGCCAGCGGATGAGGTTGGTGAGGCCGGGATTGATCGCCTGGTTGGTGACGAGGTGCTGGATCGCGATCGCCGCCGGACGCAGCAGGAGAATGATCACGGCCATGCCGACGAGCTGCGGCCAGGCCGCCGCCAGAAGCTCGCCCGGCTTGTGGCTCGAGACCAGCGCGACCATCCGGCCGATGAAGACGGGAATGGTCATGTCGAGCAGCGCCACGATCGAGCCGATCACGAACAGAACGACGACGAGGTGCCGCGCCTGGCGCGCATAGTGCCAATAGAACGCGCCGAGTCGCGACGGCGGCGGCGCGTCGGGCGGCAGTGCGGTCGGCTCGAGCAGGGCTTCGAAGGCACGGAAGATCGACATCAAACGGTCACCTTGCCGCCGTTACAGTGGCGGCCCCAATCATGCGGCGGATGGTAGCACAGCGCGGCCGCCGATGGCGCGGGCGCGGCGATGGGGTAATCTGCTGCCGGACCTGCCCCGGGAGGACGCACGCATGAGCGCGCGCATGATCGACACCCACCACCACATCTTTCCGCCGCGCTTCACCACCGCCAACCTGCAGCGGATCGTCGCCGACGCCGGCTCGTTTCCGGCCTCGATGTATACCGGCTGGTCGCCGCGGGTCTCGATCGCGCAGATGGACGAGGCCGAGGTCCAGACCTCGATCGCGTCGATGACCAGCCCCGGCGTGTGGTTCGGCGACAACGCCGAATCGCGCGTGTGGGCGCGCGACTGCAACGAGTTCGGCGCCCAGATGGCGCGCGACTTTCCCGGCCGCTTCGGCATGTTCGCGGCGGCGCCGCTGCCCGATACGGAGGGAAGCCTGGCCGAGATCGCCTATGCGCTCGACGTCCTGAAGCTTGACGGCATCGGCCTCCTGACGAGCTATGCCGGGCGGCATCTGGGCGATCCCGGCTTCGCCCCGGTGATGGACGAGCTCAATCGCCGCAAGGCCGCGGTCTTCGTCCATCCGACGGTGTCGACCTGCTGCAGCAGCACCATCCCCGGCATCACCAACCCGCCGATCGAGTTCCCGACCGACACCACGCGGACCATCACCAGCCTCATCTATGGCGGCACTTTCGCGCGCTGCCCCGACATCCGCTTCATCTTCTCGCATGGCGGCGGCACCATGCCGATGCTGCTGCAGCGCATCGCGGGGCCGGCGCGGCGGATGAAGCCGGAAGAGGCGCGCGCCATCCTGCCGCACGGGATCGAGCACGCGGTGCGGCGCCAGCATTACGACGTGGCGAGCGTCGCCATCAACCCCATAGCCATGGCGGCGGTGTTGAAGCTCCTGCCGATCTCGCAACTCGTGTTCGGCGCCGACGCGCCGTTCAACTCGACCCTGCAAATCGCCGCCGCCGTCAAAGCCTTCGAGCTTCCGGCCGCCGACATCGCCGCCATCCAGCGCGGCAACGCGGCGCGGCTGTTCCCCCGCTTCGCGGGATGAGCGACGGCGAGCATGGGCGGGCGCAGGCTTGGCACGATCTCCGTGGCGCTCGGCCTGTGCGCCCTGGCGTTTCGGCCTGCGGCGCATGCCGATGACGATGCCGAGACCTGGAGCGCGCACGGCCAGTTGACCGGCGTCTACCAAGCCTACCCGTCCTTCCATTCGCCCTACCAGGGCCAGAACAGCCTCTCCGGCGACACCCAGATCCGCGAGACCATCAGCGGCACCGCCTATCTCGGGCGGCGCCTGCCGTGGCAGGGAGGCGCGCTCTATTTCGATCCCGAGTTCAATCAGGGCTTCGGCCTGTCGCGCACGCTCGGCGTCGACGGCTTCCCCAACGGCGAGGCGTCGAAGGCGGGCTTCGACACGCCCAAGCCCAATGTCGCGCGGCTCTATGTGCAGCAGATTTTCGGCCTCGGCGGCGACACGGAAACGCTCGACCCGGGGCCCAACCAGCTCGGCGACCGCGTCGATGTCGCGCGCGTCACCGTCACCGCCGGCAAGCTCGCCGCCTCCGATATTTTCGACGGCAACCAATACGCCCACGACGCCCGCACCGAATTCATGAACAGCAGCCTGTGGGAAGCCACGGCGTGGGATTATCCCGCCGACGCCAAGGGCTATACCGACGGGGTCGCGGCCGAATTGAACCAGAAGCGATGGGCCTTGCGCGGCGGCTGGTTCCTCGAGCCCAAGATCGCCAACCAGCGCGATCTCGATCCCCGCTTCGCCAAGCGCTACGGCACCGTCGTCGAGCTGGAGACGAGGCACGACGTTTGGGGCGAACCGGGCATTTTGCGTACGCTCGTCTTCGCCAACCGCGCGCCGATGGGCAATCTCGACCAGGCGGTGGCGCTGGCGCAGGCGACCGGCATGCCGGCGAACATCGCGCTGGTGCGGCGCGACCGCTGGAAGGCGGGCTTCGCGGTCAATCTCGAGCAATCCGTGACCGACGATCTCGGCCTCTTCGCGCGGCTCAGCTGGAACGACGGGCGCACCGAGGGCTGGGCCTTTACCGACATCGACCGCAGCCTCAGCATCGGCGCGAGCCTCAAGGGCGCCCGGTGGAACCGGCCGCGCGACACGGTGGGGGTGGCCGCCGCGGTCAACGGTCTGTCCAAGCCCGCGCGCAATTTCTTCGCCGCCGGCGGCCTCGGGATTCTCGCCGGCGACGGGCGGCTCAGCTACGCGGCGGAGACCATCGTCGAGAGCTATTACAGCTTCAGCATCATCGAGCCGGTGAACTTCACCCTCGACTATCAGTTCGTCGCGAACCCCGCCTTCAATTCGGCGCGCGGGCCGGTCTCGATCTTCGCCGCCCGCCTGCACCTCGAATACTAAGGCGCCTATCTGCCCCACAGCGCCTTGGAGGCGATCGCGGCGCCTTCCGTCAGCGACGCGAGCTTGGCCCAGGCGATCTCGCCGTGGACGCGGGCGCCCATGCCGCAATCCGCGCCCGCGATCACGTTCTCGCGGCCGACGATGCCGGCCCAGCGCACGATGCGCTGGGCGACCAGCTCGGGATGCTCGACGATGTTGGTCGCGTGGCTGATGACGCCGGGCATCAGGATCGTGCCGGGGCGAAGCTTGATGTCCTTCCACACCGTCCATTCATGCTCGTGCCGCGCATTGGCGGCCTCGAACGAGATGGTGTCGGCGTTGACGCTCAGCGCGATGTCGACGATCTCGCGCACGGGCAGGTCGTTGGTGTGGGGCCCATGCCAGCTGCCCCAGCAGAAATGATAGCGGACTTTCGCCGCCGGGATGCCGGCCAGCGCGTGGTTCAGCGCATCGACGCGCAGCTTCGCGTAGTGGCGATAATCCGTCAGGCTCGGCTCCGGCTTGATCATGTCCCACGAGGTCACCAGGCCGGGATCGTCGAGCTGCAGGATGAAGCCGGCGTCGACGATGGCGCGGTACGTGTCGCTCATGGCGTCGGCCAGGGCGTAGACGAATTCCTCCTCGGTCTTGTAGTGCTCGTTGTAGATGAAGTGATCGAGCCAGCCCGGCGCCAATGCCGGCACGAACCCCTCGTCCAAGGCGACGCCCGACTGCTGGATCGCGGTCTTAAACGCCGCGAGCTGACGTTTGGCCGCATCGGCTCCCTTGGTCTTGATCGGCCCGCTCGCGACGATACGCTGCTTGAGCCGCGGGATCGGAGTCTCGCCGGGGATGCAGAACATGGTCCCGACGCGGTCCATGTCGCCGTAGAGCGTCGGGAAGGCGTCGCGCTCGCGCGTCGATTCGCGGGTCGCGCCGACCTCGCCCGGCTTCAACGGCCGCACGCTGAGGCCGGTCATCTGCTGGCCGAAATAGGCGATGTTGATGGAGGACCAAAACTCGCCGTCGCCGATGCAGTCGATGCCGAGCGCGACCTGCCGCTTGACGATGGCGGCGAGCGCCGGTTCGACCCTCTTGGCCATCTCGTCGGCCGAGATCGCCTGTCCTCCCGCCAACCGGGGCGGCATGTCCTCGAAGCCCGCCGGCGCCGGCAGCCTTCCGACATGCGAGGTCCTGATCTTGGTGGCGCTGTTCTTCATCGAAACCTCCCGATCGGCGCGGTTTCAATCATCATCGCCAAGTCGGAGAGGCAAGTAAACGCCGTCGCCGCATTACCGTTCGGCTTGATCCTCAGAAGCGAGCGGCAGACGCATCACCACCCGTGTGCCCTCGCCCAGCGTGCTGGCGATCTCGATCGAGCCGCGATGCTGCTCGACGATATGCTTCACTGTCGCGAGGCCAAGGCCGGTGCCGAAATTCTTGGTGCTGAAGAGGGGCTCGAACGCCCGGCCGAGAACGTCCGGAGCGATGCCGGGGCCGTTGTCCTCGAACGCGATCTCGAACGCCTGCCCGAGCGCGCGGGTGCGGACGGTCAGGCAGGGCGTGTCATCGAAGTCGATGGACTCGGCCATCGCCTGCATGGCGTTGTCGAAGAGATTGATGACGACCTGGCGGAACCGTTCGGGATCGAACCTGATCTCGGTCGTGCCGCCCTGGAGGTCCAGCGCGACGCCGACGCGATCGGGCGCCGACTGTTCCTCCATCGTCTCGCGCAGCCAATCGTCGAAGTTGTGCAAGCGGCATTCGGGATCGCGTGCCCGCGAATAATCCAGCAGATCGCTGACGATGCGGTTGCAGCGATCGATGCTGCGCTGGATGCGCTGCAGCGGGCGTTCCAGGTCGATGTCCCGGGCTGCGGTGATCTCGCGCATGATGAACGCCGTGTTCTTGATCGCGCTCAAGGGGTTGCGCAGCTCGTGCGCGACTGTCGCGGTGAGCTGGCCGAGCGTGGCGAGCCGCTCGCGCTTCAGCAGCTCGTCATGCGCCGCCTGAAGCTCGAGCGTGCGCTCCTCGACGCGGCGCTCGAGCGCGGCGTTGGCGTCTTGCACCGCGCGCGCCAGCGCCTCGGCCTCGTCCTTGGCGACGCGCAATTCCGCTTCGAGTTTCTTCTGGCGCTCGATGGCCTCGTGCGCCCGGGTGACGTCGCGTATGGTGCTGATCGAGCGCAGCGGATTGCCCTGCTCGTCGGCGATGACCTCGGCCTCGCGGTAGACGACCCGCACGCTGCCATCGGGCCGGACGATGCGATACTGGAGCTGAACGGGAATGCCCTTGGCGGCTTTCGCGAGCGCTTCCGCCACCCGCGCGCGGTCCTCGGGATGGACCAGGGCGAGCATCGACTCAGGGCTGGGCGTGAAGCTTTCGGGATCGACGCCGAAGATGCGAAAGGTCTCCGCCGACCAATCCGTGCGCTGGGTGAGAAAATCGCGTTCGACGCTGCCGGTGCTCGAGATGCGCTGCGCGCGGGAGAGGTTTTCGTGGCTGCGGCGAAGTTTCTCCTCGGCTTGGACGCGAGCGCCCGCATCCGAACACGCGACCAGCGCGAGCGTGCGGCCGTCGAGCGCCAGACGGTGCCGCAGGATATCGACGAAGAAGCCGCTGCCGTCGGCCTTGCGATGCAGGCGCTGACCCGCCTTCAGCACGATGCTGGCGCGGTCCTCGGCAGCCTGCGCCGCGTCCTTGGCCATCATGAGATCGGTGACGCGAAGGCCGAGAAACTTGGCTCGGGAATAGCCGTATTGCGCCAGCGCGGCGTCGTTCACCAGAACGATATGTAGATCGTCCCAGTCATAGACGAACATCGGAATGGGCGAACGCTCGAACAGGAGCGGAAAATAGATGCCGAACGCACCGTCTTCGCCGATGGCGTCGTCATCATGCCGGCTCGCCCGCGCCAGCGTTTTCGGCGCCATCATGGACCTTGTCGCCCGATCGTCCAAACCGGTCAAGACTGTCATGCAAATGTAAAGAGGTGCCTAATCCGCAGGCATTCAGGGTATTTACCATAGGATGCGCGAGGCGAGGCGGGCGCCTTCGGCGAGGGCTTCGAGCTTCGCCCACGCGATTTGCGGGTGGACGCGTCCGCCCAGGCCGCAATCGGTCGCGGCGATGACGCGCTCGCGGCCAACGAGTCCGGCGAAACGCAGGATGCGCTCGGCCACGAGCTGCGGGTGCTCGACCACGTTGGTGGCGTGGCTCACGACGCCTGGCAGAATGAGCTTGCCGTCCGGGAGCTTCACGTCCTGCCACACGCGCCATTCGTGCTCGTGCCGGACATTGCCGGCCTCGAAGGAATAGGCCTGGCACTTGATCGCCAGCATGATGTCGACGATGTGCCGCATCTCGATGTCGGTCGTGTGGGGTCCGTGCCAGCTGCCCCAGCACAGATGGAACCGGATACGGTCCTCGGGCAGGCCCTTGATCGCGTGGTTGAGCGCGTCGACCCGGAGCATGGTGAATTTCCGGTAATCCTCGACCGCCGGCTCGGGATTGACCTGGTCCCAGTTCTCGGCGATCGACGGATCGTCGAGCTGCAGGATGAGGCCGGCATCGAGGATGGCCTTGTACTCCTCGCGCATGGCGTCGGCGCAGGCGATCATGAACTCTTCGTCGGACTTGTAATGGGTGTTGCGCAGCCGCGCGGCGCTGCCCGGCGCGACCGAGGTCATGAATCCTTCCTCGACGCCCGCGGCCGCGAGCCCCGCCTTGAAATTGGCGATGTCGCTGGCGATCGCCGCCTGGCCGGTATAGCTCACCGGCCCGACGCACACCGGGCGCCGCATCACGATCGGTCCTATCGAGACGCCGCCTTCGGGGTCGGAGTTAGGCCTCGCGGAACTTCACCCGGTCACGACGGTCGGCCATGCTGGTGAGCACGATCTCGCCCGGCCCGTGCCGCCGTACCGGCATGTCGATCTCCTTCGCGTCGGCGGCCAGTTCGAGCCCGCTCAGGCGCTGGAACGAATAGCTCCACCACGCGCCATAGTTCACGCGGTGGCCCATCGACTTGCCGTACTCGCCGTCGCCCGGGATGTCGATGCCGAGCTCCTTCTGCCGCCGCACCACGTCGACCGCGGCCGCGCGCAGCTTGTTGCGGAAGACGCGCTCGTCGCTGGCCTCGCCGGCGGCGCGGGCGCGGTAGGCCTCGATCAGGTCGTCAGGCCGCGGCAGGCTGCCGGCGTGGCTCGTGAGGATGTGGGTGCGGCTGTCTTTCATGATGCTCCACCCTAATCCCGCGAAACGCCGGCGGGCAAGATCGTGCCCGGACGCCGCGGACGGGCGTGGTATCCTGACCGCAGCCGGTTCGATCACGAATTCGGAGTGAGCCGCCCTCATGAACCGGAAGCTCCAGCCCCTCATTGGCCGGCGCGTGCTGCATCTGCTGCCGGTGATCGTGCTGGCGACGTTCGTGGTGTTCTCGCTGCTGCACCTTGTGCCGGGCGACCCCGCGGTGACCCTCGCCGGCGATTACGCGACGCCGGCGCGGATCGCCGAGATCCGCCAGCTCTACGGCCTCGATCGGCCGTTCCTGGTGCAATACGGGGTGTGGCTCGGGCACGCCTGCCTCGGCGATCTCGGCCATTCGCTGCTCTCGAGCGAGGATGTCCTTCAGCTCATCCTGCATCGGCTGCCGCATTCGGCGCTGATCGCGACCTGCGCGCTCATCCTGTCCGCTTCGGTCGGGATTCCCCTGGGTCTCGCCGCCGCGACCCGCGTCGGATCGCGGCTCGACGCCTGCATCGGCGGATTCGTCTCGCTCGGCGTCGCGCTGCCCAGCTTCTGGCTGGCGATGATCCTGATCGGCACGCTGTCGCTGAAGCTGCATCTTTTTCCCGCGACCGGCGCGGCCGACCTCACCGCCGCTCCGCTCGATGCGCTGCGCCACGCGGTGCTGCCGGCCGTGGCGCTCGCTTTCAGCGGTGTGGCGGAGCTCGCGCGGCAATTGCGCAGCGCCATGATCGAGGTGCTGGGCTCGCAGTTCGTGCGCACCCTGCGCGCCAAGGGGCTCAGCCCGGCCGCGATCTTGTGGCGGCATGGGCTTCGGAACGTGAGCGTCACGCTGCTCACGATCCTCGGCCTCCTGGTCAATCGTCTCTTTGCCGGCGCGGTGGTGATCGAGGCGGTGTTCGCCGTTCCCGGGATCGGCAGCCTCGTCTCCTATTCCGCCCTCAACAAGGACTTCCCCGTCGTCCAGGGCGTGGTCCTGGTGATGGTGGTGATCGTCATATCGGTCAACCTGCTGGTCGACGTGCTCAACGCCATCCTCGATCCCCGCGTGGCCGGGCCATGAGCGTCGTCCGCCTCATGTGCCGCGACATGCGCGCCGCGCTCAGCATCTCCTACCTGGCGATGCTGGCGCTGGTGTCGGTCTTCGCCGCCGACATCGCGCCCTATTCCCCGACCGAGCAGAACGCCGCCGACCTGCTGCTGCTGCCCAGCACGGCGCATCTCCTCGGCACCGACGATCTCGGCCGCGACGTGCTCAGCCGTCTCATCTGGGGCGCGCCCAACAGCCTTTATGCGACCCTGCTGGCGGTCGGCGTCGCCGTCCTGCTCGGCGTGCCGGTCGGGCTGCTCATCGGGTTCGTGGGCGGATGGCTCGACACGGTGATGAGCCGGTTCATCGACACGCTCCTGTCCTTTCCGGCGATCGTGCTCGCCATCGCCGTCACCGGCGCGCTCGGCATCGGCCTGACCAACGCCATGCTATCGGTCGGGATCGTGTTCTCGCCCGGGCTCGCGCGGCTGGTGCGGGCGCAGACGCTGGTGGTTCGCGGCGCGCTCTATGTCGACGCGGCGCGCGGCTTCGGCGCGTCGCCCGGCTATATCATCCGCAGGCACATCGCGCCCAACGCGATTCAGCCGGTGATCGTGCAGGTGACCTTGCTGCTGGCGGTCGGGCTCCTGGCGGAGGCGACCTTGAGCTTCCTGTCGCTCGGCGTGCAGCCGCCGGCGGCAAGCTGGGGCGGGATGCTGGCGCGCGCTTACAATTACATGGAAATCGCGCCCGAGCAGATGTACGCGCCGGGCTTCGCCATCCTTTTGACCGCGCTCGCCTTCAACGCGCTCGGCGAAACCCTGCGCGTCGCCCTCGACCCGACCATGAAGCGGCGCTAGCGCGCTCAGCCGTCGAGCCAGACCTGGGTCAGCTTCGGCTTGTCGATCAGGCCCCAAACGAAGTTCCTCACCTTCGGCGTATGGGCCACGACCGAGGTGTTGAACAGCAGCGGCACCAGCAGCGCGTTCTCGATCTGGAAGCGCTGCAGCTTGGCGAAGGCCGCCTTGCGCGCGTCGCGGTCGGTCGTCGACATGGTGGCGTCGAGCAGCTCGCGATAGCCCGGCAGCTCGACATTGCCGGCGTTGAAATACGCATCCTTGCTGAACAGGTTGTCGTATTCCTGGCTCGGGTCGGGCCGCGCGGCAATGAGCGCCATGCGCCCCGCGCCCTTCTTCTCCGGCCCGAAGAAGCGGGCGGCGCTCTCGCTCGGCGCGGCCGGGGTGAGCTGGATGCGGATGCCGACCTTGGCGAGATGCGTGACCATGACTTCCTGGCGCTGCATCGAGAGCTGGTCGGACCAGCCCATCATCGGGATGTCGATGCCGTTGGGAAATCCCGCCTCGGTCAGCAATTGCCGCGCCTTGTCGGGATCGTAGCGGTAATGATCGAAGGTCGCCGAGTCGCACGCCCAATGCTCGCGCGGCAGGATGGCCGAGCCCGGCTCGTCGAGGCCCAGCGCGATGGTCTTGTTGAGGTCGTCGCGGTTGATGCCGTAATTGAGCGCCTGCCGCAGCCTCACATCATCGAGCGGCGGCCGGCCGTAATTGAGATAGATGCCGACCATCCCCATCGAGCGGCTGACGTCAGTGACGAGGTTGCCGGCGCGGTCCGCCACCGGCTTCTGCTGCGGCCCGAGATTTGTCGCGACATCGTTCTCGCCGGCGATCACCGAGCGCAGGCCGGTCATCGGCTCGGCGATGATCGCGATGTTGACGCCGTCGAGATAAGGAAGCCCGGGCTTCCAGTAGTGCTCGTTGCGGGTCAGGACGATGCGCTCGTTGTCCTGCCAGTTCGCCAGCTTCCACGGCCCCGTGCCGACCGGCGCGCGGTCGACATTGGGGCCCTTGGCCTTGATGAAGCTCGGCGACAGCATCATGCCGACCCGGTCGGTCAGGATCGCGGGGATAGCGGCGTTGGGCCGGTCGAGATAGAGGACGAGCTGGTGGCTGCCGCTCGCCTCTATCGTGGTCACCGTGGCGATATCGGCCTTGGCGTTGGAGCGCGGGTCGGTGCGCGCGCGCTCGAGATTGAACTTCGCCGCCTCGGCGTCGAAGGGCGTGCCGTCATGGAATGTGACATCCTCCTCGAGGTCGAGCACCAGCGTCTTGGGATCGGCGAACGTCCACGACTTCGCCAAGCCGGGCTTCAGCTCGACCGTGTGGGGGTCGAAATCGATGAGCCCTTCGAATAGCGTGTAGAGCACGGTGAAATCCGACGCGGTGCGCCCGGTGATGGGGTCGAGCGAAGCGGGGTTGTTGGCCATCGACCAGCGCAGCACGCCGCCCTTGCGCGGCGCTTCGGCGCGCGATCCGCGCGGCAGCAGCGCGGTCCCAGCGGCGGCCGCAGCGCCCTGGAGCACGGCGCGGCGGGGGATTGCCTGTCTTCCGCGAAATTCGTTCGGTGCCATTCGTCCCTCCCGCCGCGTGCGGCGATCTGTCTTTGGCCCGATGATAGACCCGGACCGCGCCGTTGACACCACGCGCCGGCCGCTCGCAAGGCGGCGCCGTTCGATCTACGCTGTTGGCTCAAGGGCCGCATCCAGCGCCGGGGAACGAGATGACCGCAACGAGCACGCCGATCGACATCCACACCCATATCGTGCCCGCGTCGTTGCCGGCCTATGTCGGCGCCGCCGCCGACATTCCCTGGCCTTCGATACGCCATACCGATGCCTGCCACGCGCAAGTCATCATCAACGGGAAGAATTTCCGCGACATCGACGATGCATGCTGGAGCCTCGAGCGCCGGCTCGAGCACACGCGGGAAATGGGCATCGGCATCGAGGTGTTGTCGCCGATGCCGGAGCTGCTGTCGTACTGGCTGCCGGCCAAGGATGCCAGCGTCCTCGCGCGCTATATCAACGAGCAGATCGCGGCGATGGTGCAGGCGGCGCCGGAGCGCTATGCCGGTCTCGGCATGGTGCCGCTGCAGGACCTCGACCTCGCGATCGAGGAGCTTGGCCATGTGGTCAAGACGCTCGGCCTGCTCGGCGTCGAGCTCGCAACCAACATCGACGGCAAGCCGCTGGGCGATCCCGCATTCGATCCGTTCTTCGCGGCCGTGGTGGCGCTCGATGCCGCGGTATTCGTGCATCCGCTGCGGCCGGCCGGGATGGACCGTATCGTCGGACCGCGCAGCCTCGAGGCGGTGCTGGCCTATCCGTGCGAGACCGCGCTCGCGATCGGCTCGATGATCACGGGCTGCGTGCTCGACCGCCATCCCAAGCTGCGCATCGCCTTCAGCCACGGCGGCGGCGGCTTCGGGCAGGTGCTGCCGCGGCTGCAGCATTCCTGGTCCACCAACCGCGCGCTCCAGGCGCTGGTGCCGCACGCGCCCGCGGAAACGGCGCGGCGGTTCTATTACGATTCGCTGGTCTACAGCGAGACATCGCTGCGCTTCCTGATCGAACTGTTCGGCGTGACGCAGATCGTCCTCGGCACCGACCATCCCTTCGGCATCATGGAGAAACATCCGGTCGCCCGCATCGACCGGCTCGCGCTGCCGGAGCGGGAGCGGGCGCTGATCCTGTCAGGCAACGCGCGGCGCTTCCTCGGGCTGGACCCGTCCTGAAGCGAGGCGACATCGGACACGCGATGAGGTACTCTATCGCCGTGCGACGTCAACGCGGGGAGCCCACCGATGGCTGAAGTCGAACGCACGCGCCAGCGCGAGCGGGAGCGGCCGGAGCAGAACTCCTACGAGGTCACGATCCAGCAGGACAAGGCCCGCGCCGAGCGCCAGATGACGGGCCGCATCGTGGTCAGGATGGCGGATTGCCAGCAGGAATTGTCGCGCCAGGGGCGGCTCCGCTTCTATCTCGACCGCACGGTCACCGACACGCCGCTGCAAAGCTGGACCGTTTTCACGCACGAGGTGCGGACGGTGTCCGGCAAGCATCGCCACCAGGGCGGCCTCGTCATCTACGTGATCGACGGCAAGGGCTATTCCGTCGTCGACGGCGAGCGCATCGACTGGGAGAAGGGTGATCTCCTGCTGCTGCCGCTCCGGCCCAACGGGGTCGAGCATCAGCACTTCAACACCGATCCCAACAAATACGCGCTGTGGATGGCCTTCATCCACAGCCCGATGCGCTCCTATCTCGCATCCGAGATGACGCAGACTGAAGTCTCGCCCGAATATCGCGAGCAAGAGGCGAAGGCGGGCCGCTGAGGAGCGGAATTCAATGACAGTCTCGATTTCGCGCCGCGATGCGCTGGGCGGGCTCGGCGGCACGCTCGCGCTCTTGGGCGCACCCATGGCGGCGCGCGCGGCGGACCTCGTCCAACTGCATGTCAGCATCGTGCCGATCTTCGACGTGGCGCCCTTGTTCGCGGCCACGGCGGAAGGCTATCTCGCCGCCGAAGGGCTCGCGGTCTCGACTCAGGCGGTGCAGGGCGGAGTGGTCGGCATTCCCGGGCTGGTGAGCGGTGCTTACGACATCTGCTACACCAATTCGATCTCGGTCATTGTCGCGCTGGAGCGCGGGATCGATCTGCGCATCATCGCGCTGGGGGCGCCGATCGGCGACAAGCCGCCCGATCCGGGCGCCGTGCTCCGGCGCAAGGGCGATCCCTACCGCACCAGCAAGGATCTCGAGGGCAAGACGATCGGGGTCAATTCGCGCAAGGACATCATGTGGCTGGTGGCGCGCTCGTGGGTGAAGGCCACGGGCGGCGACCCCGACAAGGTCGATTACCGCGAGGTACCGGTGCCGCAGGCGCTCGATGCGCTCAAGTCGAAGCAGGTCGATGCCGCCATTGTGCTGGAGCCGTTCCTGACCATCGGCCTCGCCGATCCGGCGCTCGAGTTCGTGGGCTGGCCGTTCAACACCGTCCTGCCGGGGATGCGAACGGCTTTCTGGGTCGTGACCGGCCCGATGGCCGATGCCAGGACAGCAACCGTGCAGGGCTTCGTGCGCGCCTTCCGCAAGGGCGTCGCGTGGGTCAACGCCAATATCGGCAAGGAGCCTTATTTCAAGCTCGTCTCCGGCTACACCCGGATCGATCCCAATCTGATGCAGAAGATCCACGTGCCGCAGGAGGTGGCGGGCGTCGATCTCGGACCGATCAAGGAGCTGAAGGCGCTGATGCGCGAGAACGGCCTGCTCAACGCCGACGTCGATGTCGAGGCCAAGGTGTTCAAGACCGGCTGAGGGTCATCGATGGGGGCGACAGGTCGGTCCCGGTGCGGTAATACGGGCGATGGAATTGAGGAGCAAGGAGTCCGCCGATGGCTGAGATCGAACGCACGCGCGAGCGCGAACGGGAACGGCCGACGCTGAACGCTTACGAGGTCGCGCTGCAGGACGACAAGGCCCGAGGCGAGCGCATGATGACCGGCCGCATCGTGGTCAAGATGGCGGACTGCCCGCAAATGCTGTCGCGCCAGGGGCGGCTCCGCTATTACCTAAGCCGCACGGTCAAGGACACCCCGCTCCAGGACTGGAGCGTCTTTACCCACGAAGTGCGGACCATGTCCGGCAAGCACCGCCACCAGGGCGGGCTGGTCATCTACGTGATCGACGGCAAGGGCTACTCCGTCGTGGACGGCGAGCGGATCGATTGGGAGAAGGGCGATCTCCTGCTGCTGCCGCTGCGGCCCAATGGGGTCGAGCATCAGCACTTCAACAGCGATCCCAACAAATACGCGCTGTGGATGGCCTTCATCAACGGCACCATGCGGGAATATCTCGCATCCGAGATGACCCAGACCGAAGTCTCGCCCGAATATCTGGCGCAAGAAGCGAAGGCAGGCCGCTGACGTCCGGGGAATCGATGTCAGCCTCGATTTCGCGCCGCGCAGCACTGGGCGGGCTCGGCGCCGACATTGACGTCGAATCGAAAATCTTCAAGATGAGCTGATGCGACCGAGGAGACCCATCATGCCCGACGACGTGACCGCAACGCGCGGCTTCAAGCGCGCCGAGATCGCCAAGGACGCCGCCTTCTTCAAGCTGCGCGCGCCGCTCCCCGACCAGGGCCGCATGGACACCGAGGTGGCGCGCACCGAGACTTTCTCGGCGCGCGTCAAGGTCTATGCCTCGGGCGGCGAGAACACGCTTCATTGCCACACCAGCGAGGATCACCTCTTCGTCGTGCTGCAGGGCAAGGTGCGCTTTTATGACAAGGACGGCGGCACCGTCGACCTGGGCAAGAACGAGGGCGTGATGCGGCCGGCCAAGACCTATTACTGGTTCGAGGCGACCAGCACGGAGCCGCTCGTGATGCTGCGCGTCGGCGCGCGCGCCGGCAAGCCGGCCGGCGACGACCGGCTCAACATCCGCGGCGAGCCGATGGCGGGCGATTCGGAGGAGAACAAGTCCGTGCCCGTCATCGTCCGCGAGAACGCCTTCTTCGAATAAGGAGGCGCAGTGCCCCACGAATCCCACGAACACGACCACGATCACCATCATCACCATCCGCGCCGCCGCTTCACCGCCAGCGTCGATCACATGGCGAACGAGTATGCCGCCGGCGCACGCCTCTTGGTGGTGCTCGACGCCGATCTCATGCACGACAACGGGCTCGCGCCCGACGATCTGGTGCGCATCGCGACCGAGCGCGGGCGTAGCGTCATCGCCCGGATCGACCAGCCGGCGCCGGGCGACGCCAGGGCCGGCATCATCCGCATGGACCGCTTCCTGCGCCAGGCGCTCAAGGCGCATCTCAACGAGACGGTCGAAATCGAGCCCGCCGAGGCCCCGCCCGCAACGCGCGTCGAGCTGAACCCCGCCATAGACGTCTCGACGGCGCACGATCTTCTGCCGCACCTGAAGAAAGTGCTGGTCGAGAGCCGCACGCCGGTGAGCGTCGGCGCGGTGCTGTACATCCCGTTCCCCGGAACGCAGGCGGGCACGACCTACGAAGTGCTGCGGCTCCCGGACGGGCCGGGCGTCGTGACCGAGGCGACCGAGCTTTCGCTGCAGTACCACGACGCCCATGTCCCCGAGGGCACCTTCGACGTCACGTTCGAGGATGTCGGCGGGCTCGGGCGCCAGATCAAGCTGGTGCGCGAGCTGGTGCAGCTCCCGCTCAAGTTTCCGCATGTCTATCGCCAGCTCGGCATCAATCCGCCGCGCGGCATCATCCTCTACGGGCCGCCGGGCGCGGGAAAGACGCATCTGGCGCGCGCCGTCGCCAATGAGGTCGAGGCGCGCTTCTACTACATCAACGGGCCTGACATCATCGGGACCTATGCCGGCGAGACCGAGGGCAACCTGCGCCGCATCTTCGGCGAGGCGGGACACCATGCGCCGTCGATCGTCTTCATCGACGAGCTCGACGCGCTCGCACCCAAGCGCGGCGAGACCGGGGCCCATTCCGACATCCGCGCCGTCACGCAGCTGCTCTCGCTCATGGACGGGCTGAAGCGGGTCGACTCGGTGATCGTCATCGGCACCACCAACCGCATCGACACCGTCGATCCCGCGTTCCGCCGGCCGGGCCGGTTCGACCGCGAGATCTTCGTCGGGCCGCCCGACCTGCCGGGCCGGCGCGAGATCCTCGACATCCAGACGCGCGAGATGCCGCTGACCGAGGCGGCGCTCGGATATCTCGACGAGGTCGCGCGACACAGTCACGGTTTCGTCGGCGCCGACCTCATGGAGCTGTGCCGCGAGGCGGGATTGAGCGCGCTGCGCCGCAGCACACTCAATCTCGAGGACCCGCGCGCCGCGTTCCGCATCGACATGGCCAACCTGCACGTCGAGCGCGAGGATTTCGAGACCGCGCTGGCGCAGGTCCAGCCCTCGGCGATGCGTGAGACCCTGATCAGCGTGCCGGAGGTGAGCTGGGGCGACATCGGCGGCCTCGCCGCGGTCAAGGAGCGGCTGCAGGAGCTGATGGAGCATCCGCTGCGCCACCCGCAGCTCCTGGCCGATGCCGGCCTCACGCCGCATGTCGGCGTGCTGCTCTACGGGCCGCCGGGCACCGGCAAGACGCTCCTCGCCAAGGCTGTCGCTAACGAGTGCGGCGTCAACTTTATCGCCGTCGACGGGCCCGAGCTGTTCACCAAATGGCTCGGCGAGTCCGAGGAGGGCGTGCGCCACGTCTTCCGCATTGCCCGCCAGGTGGCGCCGACCGTGATATTCTTCGACCAGCTCGACTCGATCGCCCCGGTGCGCGGCGCGCACGAAGGCTCGATGACGACCGAGCGCGTCGTCAATCAGCTTCTCGCCGAACTCGACGGCGTCGAGCAGTTGTCGCGGGTCATCGTGGTGGGCGCGACCAACCGGATCGACCTGGTCGATCCCTCGATCCTGCGGCCGGGCCGCTTCGGCGTGCACGTCCACGTGCCGCTGCCCGACGCCGCTGACCGGGCGGCGATCCTGCGCGTCCATCTCGCCGGAAAGGGATTTGCGTCATCGCCCGATCTCGAGACGATCGCCGAAGCGCTGACGACGCGCACGGAGGGGTTCTCGGGCGCGCGGCTGCGTCAGGTCTGCCAGGAAGCGAAACGTCTGGCTTTGCGGGCGGCGGGCTTTACCAAGGCGATGCCGCCGACCCTCGACCACGCCCTCGCCGCGCTCGCCGCCGAGCTCAAGGAGCACGAGCGCGGCGCGTCCTGAAGCGCAGGCCGCCCCTCAGCGCCGGTATTCGGGCGCGTCCTCGATCTGCTCGAAGCCGGAGCCGCGGTCGACCGTGGTGCAAGCGAAGAAATTGGGCTCCGCGGCGACGAACTTGGCCGGCAGGTTCGGGTCCTCGTTGACATGCTGGACGATGATGCCCTGCTTCCTGACTGGGAGGTTGAGCACGTCGCCAGCCGCCCAGGGATGTTTGACCCCGTCGATCAGCGTGTGGCCCTTGCCCTCGAGGATGTAGATCACCTGCTCGCCCTGGAACTTGTACTTGCCGGAGCGGCTGCCGGGCGGGATCTCCTGCTCGAAGAACATCAAGGTCGAGAGGATCGTGTCGGTGATGGCAGGGTGCAAATACCAGCGCATCATCCCCTGGCGGTTCACCTCCTGGGGTAGCTCGGAGCCCTTCACCACCTGTATCGCGGTCTTCAGATTCTCACGCTGGCGGTCGCGCATCGCCAGGAGCTCGTCCCAGAGTTTCGCCTTCGCCAGCTTTTGCGCCCGCTCTGTCGTCATCGCATCGCACTCCCCTGATGAGGGCACTATATCACTCGGCGGCCGGTGCATTCCAGAAGGTGGTGCGCCGCTCGGCCCAGCGGAACAGGACGTTGAGCCCGAACCCCAGCACCGCGACGATCACCAGCCAGGCGTAAGAGTCGGTGACTTGGAACGAGCGCTGCATGTCGAGAATGAGATCGCCCAGTCCGCCGGTGCTCGAGATCATCTCGGCGATGATCACCACGACCAGGCTGATGCCGAGGCTGATCCGCATCCCGGCCAGGATAAAGGGCGCGCTCGCGGGCAGCAGGATGCGCCACAGCACCGCCGGCCCGGAATGGCCGAAGGTGCGCGCCATGTCGGTCATCACCGGATCGACCGCGCGCACGCCCTGGACCGTGTTGATCAGCACCGGAAAGAACGCGCCGAGCGCCACCACCGTCACCTTCATGCCGGCGCCGAGGCCAAGGAGCAGCATCAGCACCGGCACCAGCGCCGGCTTGGGGATCGGCCGCAGCAGCTCCGTCACCGGCTCGAACAGGAGATAAACCGGCCGGTAATAACCCATGAGGATGCCCAGCGCGACCGCGGCGAGGCAGCCCAGGCCATAGCCCGCGAACAGCAGCAGCGTGGTCTTTAACAGCGGCCCACCCGCGCCGCCGGTGACGATGAGGGCGATGGTCCGCGCCGCGACCGCGCTTGGCGCCGGAATGAAGGACTTGTCCACCAGCCCGGCGCGCACGGCCGCCTCGAGCGTGAGCAGCAGTAGCCCGAGGAACGCGACGCCCGGCAGCGCGTGCAGCACCCGGCTACGCATGCCCGGCCTCCGACGTCTCCGGCTTGGCCAGAAGATGCCCCAGCAGGCGATGCCGCATCTTCAGGAAATTCGGGTTCTCGTGCGTCTCGACCACCTGGCGCGGGCGCGGCAAGTGGGTTTCGATCACCTCGGATATGGCGCCGGGCCGCCGGCTCAGCACCGCCACGCGATCGGCCAGGAAGATCGCCTCGTCGACATCGTGCGTGACCAGCACCGCGGTGAAGCGCTTCTGCGTCCAGAGATCGAGGATGAGGGCGTGCAGCTCGAGCCTCGTCAGCGCGTCGACCGAGGAGAACGGCTCGTCGAGCAGCAGCACGCGCGGCTCGGCGGCAAGCCCGCGCGCGATCGCCACGCGCTGCTGCATCCCGCCCGAGAGCTGCCACGGGTAATGCGCCGCGAACTCCTTGAGCCCGACCATCTCGAGATATTCGCGGCAGCGATCGCGCGCCGCGCGCCGCTTCAAGCGCATTCGATGATTGAACGAGAACAGGACGTTCCCTTCCACCGTCTGCCACGGCAACAGCGACTTCGAGTATTGCTGGAAGAGATAGACCATGTGCGCCGGCTGCGCCGTCACGTCCTGGCCGCCCAGCAGGATCTTGCCGGACGAGGGCGAGATCAGGCCGGCGACGATCTGCAGCAGGGTCGACTTGCCGCAGCCGCTCGGCCCGACGATGGCGAGGAACTCGCCCGGCTCGACCTCGAGGCTCACCGACCGGATCGCCACGAGATCGCCGCCGGGAGTCGAGAAGGTCTTGCCGACCGAATCGATGCGCAGCGCCTCGCCGCCGCGCGCGGGGGCAGCGGTCATGGTTGCTTCCCCGCCGCTTCGCGTGTCCGTGCCCAGCCGATGACCCGCGCCTCCCAGGCGATGAACACCCAGTTCAGCGCATAGGCGACGGCGGCAAGGAGGATGATCGCCGCGTACATGTCGGCGGAGCGCACGGCGAACTGCATCGTGATCAGGTAATAGCCGACGCCGGAATCGCCCGCGATCATCTCGGCGACGACGGCCACCACCAGGGCGAGCGCGAGGCTGGTGCGCAGCCCGGCCAGCACGAAGGGAAGCGATGCCGGAAATACGACGCGGTACAGCGTCCGCACGCGCGAGACGCCGAAGGTACGCGCCACCTGTACGTAGATCGGGTCGACCGACGCGACGCCGCTCATGGTGTTGAGCGCGACCGGGAACAGCACGGCGAACGCGACCGCGAACAGCTTCAGCGGATCGTTGATCCCGAACACGAAGATGAGCGGCGGGATGATCGCCGGCACCGGGATCGGGCGCAGCAGCTCGATGGTCGGCTCCAGCGTCCAGCGCACCGGCCGAGAGAGCGCGACGGCGATGCCGAGCGGCACGCCGATGGCGCAGCCGATCGCATAGCCGCGCGCCATGCGCCACAAAGTCGAACCGATGACGGAGACGAGCTCGCCGTCCGCCAAGCCGCGAAAGAGCGCCACCAGCACGGCGCTGAACGGCGGCCAGTTGACGCTCTGGATCAGCCCGAACCGGGCGCTCGCCTCCCACAGGCACAGGAGCGCCAGCACGAGAACGACGCCGCCGAGGCGCGTGGTGCGAAACAGCGCGCCGATCCGTGCGAGGGACGACGCGCCCCACATCTCGGTCGGTGTCGCGGCGGTATGAGACGGGCTTGCCGCCATCCCGTCCGCCGCCCGCTTCAGCGTCCTCCCGGCGGCGCGTCGATCACGCCGTCACCGGTGCGGCGATACCGGCCGCGCGATGCCGCGGCCGCGCCGACGGCGATGGGAAGAGGGCGAAACATTTCGCCGAGTTGAACACGTAGCTCTCGACGAAGTCGACCACCTCGACCGAATGGCCAAGCTCTGTCATGGCGCCGGCGAGGCAAATCCAGTTGAGGATCTCGTGCTGGCCAGAGTCGTCGATCTGGCTTTGCGCGAGATTGCCCCAGTCGCGGAACCGTCCGCTGCGCAGCTCCTCGGCGCGGGCGCGATCGGCCTCGAGGTCGGGATAGAGCCGCCCGTGCTTCGGCGTCAGCGACCCGTGCGACCAGCTTGCCGATCCGATCAGCGCCACGCGCCACGGCGATTGCGCGAAGAAGCGCGCCGTCGCCCGGCCGAGAGCGAAGCAGCGCGCCGGGCTCGGCGCCGGCGGCGAGATCTCGTTGGAGCCCTCGCCGACGGCGCTCGCGCTCGTCGTCATGAGCTGGTTGCCGTAGCAGTTCACGTGGAACGGGATGATCGGATAGTCGAAGCCGCGTCGCTCGTAGTCGAGATAGAGCACGGTGTTGTTGAACGAATGGGCGAGGCCGGCCGGGTGCCGCGTCGTCCGCGAATAGGCGAGGTCGAAGCCCTCTTCGATGAGCGTCCGGCACAAGGCGGCGGCGCCGTCATAGTGGCATCGGATCGGCAGCTCTGTGTCGGCCGGCAGCCCCCACGCGTTCTCCGAGGTTCCGAACGGCACCTTGCCGCCGCCATAAGGGCGGCTGATGACCTTGTCGAAGATGCCAACCGAGAACGCGGGAATGCAGTCGCGCTTGAAGTTCTCGAACTGATCGTCGCCCCAGATGAGGACGAGATCGGGCGCGAACGCGTCGAGCTCCTCGCGCAGGCGCGTGAATCCGGCCAGCAGGCGGCGGCGATGCTCGCGCGCGGCGCTTTGCCCCTCGTCGCTGCCCCATTCCGCGCGCATCGGCGCGGGCCAGCGCGACTTGTCGGCGAAGAGATCGGGCGCGACCCGCCCCAGCTTCACCCACTGGGAAAGCATGTGCGGCCAGAATTCGACCGGCACCCCCGGCCCGGGATAGTGGCTGAGCCCGAAACCCATGATCTCTGCCATGTCGCGTCCTCCAATTCGGATGCGCATCTTAACAGAATTCCGCGAGGCAGGCGATGTCGCCGGGGACCGGCATGCTGGCGCGCCTGGGGCGCCGGCAGTATTGTGCCGCCACGGTTTCGGGCGCGGAGGGGAGCCGCATGGCAGGCATTCGTCTCGGTATCGCGGGCGTGGGGATCGCCGCGCTTCAGGTCGTGGGACACCTCGAGGAGCTGAAGGACCGGATCGAGCTCACCGCGCTCGCCGACATCAGGCGCGACAATATGGAATTCTTCTGCGACCGCTTCGGCAAGCCCGTCGCCATGTTCGAGAACGTGGCGGAGATGTGCCGCAGCCCGCTCATTGACGCAGTCTGGGTCGCGACGCCCAATCTCCTCCATGCCGAGCACGTGATCGCCGCCGCCACGAACGGCAAGCACGTCATCTGCGAGAAGCCGATGGCCGTCACCGTCGAGCAGTGCCTGGCGATGACCGATGCGATCGAGCGCTCCGGCATCAAATACTGCCAGGGCCATTCCAAGGCCTACGACACGCCGGTCCGGAAGCTGCGCGAGATCGTCGCCAGCGGCGAGCTCGGCCGGCCGATTCACATCCAGACCTGGAACTACAACGACTGGATGATCCGCGCCTTGATGGCGAACGAGGTCGATACCGAGCAGGGCGCCGGCGTGATCTTCCGCCAGGGACCGCATCAGATCGACATCGTGCGCTTCGTCGCCGGCAGCAAGGTCCGCAGCGTCCGCGCCGTCGCCGGCCGTTTCGCGCCCAACTTCCCCAACTGCGAAGGCAACTACACCGCCCTTCTCGAGTTCGAGAACGGCATGGCCGCGACCATGGTGTTCGACGGCTACGGCTATTTCGACGTGTGCGAGCTGACCTGGGGGATCGGCGAGTCCGGGATGCGCTCGAACAATCCGGAATCGCTGACGCCGCGCTATCGGCCGGCGGGTCCGGTTTCGGCCGAGGACAAGTTCGCGCTGGTGCGGTCGGGCAATCCCTATGGCTACGGCGCCGGGGGCGGCTGGGATCGCAATTCGCCGGTGCGCAACCCCTTCTTCGGATTGACGGTGGTGAGCTGCGAGCGCGGCGCGATCCGGCAATCGCCCGACGGCGTCTTCGTCTACGGCAAAGACGGAAGGCGCGAGGTTGCGGTGCCGCGCAGTCCCGGGCGGGCCGCGGAACTCGTCGATCGCCACGACGCCGTCGCCAGCGACCGCCCGACCATGCTCGATGTGCGGTGGGGCATGGCGACGGCGGAGATCTGCCTCGCCATTCTCCAGTCGTCGCGGGAGCATCGCGAGATCGCGCTCGCGCATCAGTCGCAAGCGCCCGTCGTGCCGTAGCTGCGGCCGGCACGGGCTCGCGCATTGCCGCCCGCCGACAAACGCCGGACTCGTCCTCCGAAAGGTTCACCATGCCAGGACATCTCTTGCCGACCACCGTCGTAGGCAGCTATCCGCAGCCGGACTGGCTGGTGAATCGCGAGCTGCTGCTGAAATCCGTTCCGCGCGTGCGCCTGAAGGAGATCTGGCGGGTGCCGGAGCCTTTTCTCGAGGAGGCGCAGGACGACGCCACCATCCTCGCCATTCGCGACATGGAGCGTGCCGGCATCGATGTCATCACCGACGGCGAGATGCGCCGCGAAAGCTATTCCAACCGGCTCGCCACCGCGCTCGACGGCATGGACAACGACAATCCGGCGCGCATCACCAACCGGTCGGGCACGACTGTCGTGGTGCCGCGCATCGTCGGCAAGATCCGCCGCATCCGTCCGGTCGAGGTGCGGGACATGGCGTTCCTGCGCCGCAACACCGATCGCAAGACCAAGATCACGCTCCCCGGTCCCTTCACCATCGGGCAGCAGGCGCAGAACGAGTTCTATCGCGACGACGAAGAGATGGTGATGGATCTGGCCGCGGCGGTGAACGAGGAGGCTCGCGACCTGCAAGCGGCCGGCGCGGACGTCATTCAGCTCGACGAGCCGTGGCTGAGGAACAATCCCGAGGCGGCGCGGCGCTATGCCGTCAAGGCGATCGACCGCGCCTTGCAGGGCATCACCGTGCCGACCGCCATCCATCTCTGCTTCGGCTATGCCGCGGTCGTCGCCGGACAGAAGCCCAGCGCCTATTCCTTCCTGGCGCCGCTGGCCGGGAGCAGCGTCGCGCAAATCTCGATCGAGGCGGCCCAGGCCAAGCTCGATCTCGGCGTGCTGTCGGACCTCGCGGGGAAGACCATCGTTCTCGGCGTCCTCGATCTCGGCGATCCCGCGATCGAGACAGCCGAGACGGTGGCGGCGCGCATCCGTCTCGGCCTCAAGCACGTGCCGCCGGAACGACTGATCGCGGCGCCCGATTGCGGCATGAAATACATGAAGCGCGCGGTCGCGTTCGGCAAGTTGCAGGCGCTCAGCGCCGGCGCGGCCATCGTGCGCCGGGAACTGTCGGCAACGAGCCGTTAGTCGCGCTTCATGATGACGTTGCCGCTGATCTCTTCGACGCTGCTGAGGCGCACGAGCACCGCAGTGCCCTTCTTCTCGGGATCGGGCTTGCGCTCGGCCTCGGGGATAAGGTCCCACACCTTGTCGCGCTCCGGGCCGCTATCGACCAGGCGGACTTCGCCGTAGAAGCGCATGACCGCCGCGCGATAGGGCATTTCCGAGACGCGCGCCGGATTGCGGTAATAGACGCAAACATGCGGATTTTCCTCGATCCGCTTCAGCGCCGAGCGCTTGCTGCGCTCCCAGTAGCACAGATGCTCGTCGTCGTAGACGACGACGCTGCCCTTGGGGCTGATTTGCGGATAGCCGCCCTTGGTCGCCGTGCCCAGGAGGCAAGGGGTGCCATCGGCCAACGCCGAATTCAGCAGGGTCCGCATCAAGTCGGTCAGTTTGATCAAGTCGAGAACTCCCGTTGTCCGTGGCGCCGTTCCATCTCTTATGGCGCGGCGCGGGCGCAGTCCAGGGCCAATCCTCCGCAAGCTTACAGCAGGCCGGCGTCGCGATAGTAGCGCTCCGCGCCGGGATGGAGCGGGATCGTGGTGGTGGCGATCTTCTTCGGCACCAGCGGATAAGTGACGGCGCTGCGCTCCGGCGGGATGTGCCGATAGGCACGCTCGATGATCTCGCGCCTTTCGCACATGCACCAGGCGAAGAGATAGGCGATATCGTCCGGCAGGTCGGTGCGCGCAATGACCAGGAAGTCGGAGAAATCGAGCGTCGTGAACGGGCCGTGCATGCCGCGGAGATATCCCTCCGGCAAGGTCGCGCGCGGCCAGAAATAGTCCTGCTCCATCTTGGCGAGCACCGTCTCTTCCATCGGCAGGAAGGAGATATCGTTCTTGTTGGCGAGATCCTGCCACCACGGCGTCATGATGGCCTCGTGGATGACCGCGTCGGCCTGGCCGCCCGCGACGAGGCCGATGCACTCGTTGGGCCGCTCGCGCTCGACGTAGCTGCCGCCCCAGGATTCGATGGTAGCGCGCGACAGGCCCGCCAGCTCCATCACCCGCTGCGTCGCGTAGCCGATCGTGTTGATGCCGTCGTCGGGCGAGGCGGCAATGCGGAGCCGGGGCGCCTTGCGGCGGAAATCCTCGAAGCTGCGAATGCCGAATTCGGATTTGACCGCGACCACGAGCCGGTCGGTCTGCGGCATCGTGCCGAGGGCGCGCACATCGGGGAATTTCTCGCCCTTGGCGATGCCCTTGCCGGTGATGGTCATCGGCACGAAGGCGGTCGGCACCGCCAGCGCGACGTCGACCAGCCCGCGTCCCACCGCCTGCACGGAGTCGAGCTGACCGCGCCCGCTCCAAATGCCGATGCGCGTATATGGCCCGGTGCGGTCGTTGATCTCCTGCGACAGCCAGCCGCAGATGCGGTGCAGGTTGGCACCGCCCCAATCGCCCTGGATCTCCAGCGTGATCGAACGCGCGATGCGCGGCTCGGGAACGGTGTTGCTCATGCCGAACGATCTCCCCTCAGGACCGCCCCGATTGTCGATCGGCATCGGCGATAAAACAAGCGTCCGTCGCCTGGGACCGCCAGCCTACCGCGGCAATCCGCATCATGTTAAATGCTGTGCCGCGGAGGGACGAGCCATGGCGAATGCGGGCGGCGAGCAGCGCGAGCATTCTCTCGATCGCGCCGCCATCGTCGAGGCGGTGCAGAATTGGGGCTTCTTCCGCGACGACGGGCGCTGGGACGAGCTCGCCCAGCTCTACGCGCCGGACGGATTCCAGTCGACCACGTGGTCCCGCGGCACCGCCGCCGACTTCATCGCCGCCTTGAAGCGGCGCCCGAAGGACGGCCCTTATCGCGGCATGCATATCGTGGGCGCCTCGACCGTCGCCATCAACGGCGCGCGCGCCATCGCCGAGACCAAGATGATCATTCTCCTGCGCGGCAAGTTGCATGACATCGAGGTGGACGTCTCCAATTGGGGCCGCACCTATGACCGCTTCGTCAAATCGGAGGACGCGTGGCGGATCAAGGAGCGCGTGCCGATCTACGAGAAGGACCGGATCGACCCGGTCGATCCCGCCGCGACCATCGCTCTCGATCCTGCCGAGATTGCGAAGTACCCGGCGGGATATCGCCACCTCGCCTATTTCCAGGCGGCGAGCGGCGCGCGCATCAATCTCGACCTGCCGGTGCCCGGCAACGCGATCTTCGAGACCCTCCATAAAGAGGGCGCGGCGTGGCTCGCCAAGGGCGGTTGACGCGGTCGGGCGAACTCCAGAAGATATTTCCGATATCCCCGGGCAAGGAGTGTCGCCGATGACCGCACCTGCAGCCCTGACTCGCATGAGCCGCGCGGATGTGATCGAGCGCGCGCGCGGCATCGCCGCGGTGGTCGGCCCTCAGGTCGAGCGCACCGAGAAGCTGCGCCGCCTGCCGCCCGAGAACGTCAAGGCGATGATGGAGTCCGGGCTGATGCCGATGATGCGGCCGGCGCGGTTCGGCGGCTTCGGAGGCGACTGGCTCGATCTCGTCAATGCCTGCACCGAGGTGGGGCGGGTGTGCGGCTCGACCGGGTGGTGCCTCTCCTTCCTCCTTCATCACCAATGGATCTTCGCCTATTTCCCCGATGCGGCGCAAAGGCGCGTGTTCGGCACCGCGCCCGATCCGAAATTCGTCGTCTCGTTCGCGCCGGCCGGCAAGGTGCGCGCCGTTTCCGGCGGCTGGGAGCTGAGCGGCGAATGGCCGTGGGGCTCGGGCGGCGATCATTGCGACTGGAGCATGGTGAGCGCCATCGTGCCCGGCCCCGATGGCGGCCCGCCGCACGCGCGCATGTTCATGCTCCAGCCCGGCCAGTTCCGCATGCGCGACGTGTGGTACAGCGTCGGCCTCAAGGGCTCGGGCACCAACAACATCGTGGTCGATCCGGTGTTCGTGCCGGAGGAATTCACGCTCGACCTGCAGCAGGCGCGCGACGCCACCGCGCCCGGCTGCAGCCTCGATGACGGCGCCATGTTCCGCTCGTCGCTGACGGCGCAGACCTGGATCGGCATCCTGGCGCCGCTCCTCGGCGTCGCGCGCGGCGCGTGCGACGCCTTCATCGACAACGCGCGCGCCAAGATCTCGACCTTCGGCGAGAAGGTCGCCGAGGGCGGGCCGATGCAGATCGCGATCGGCGAATCGCTGGCCGAGCTCGACACCGCCTTCGCGCTCGCCGAGCGGGTCAATGCCGCGATCTTCGCCGAGCAGCCGCTGACGCTCGATCATCGCGTGCGCCATCGCCGCGATGCCACCTGGGCCTCGCGGCTCGCGCTCCATGCCATCGACCGGCTGTTCAACCTGGCCGGCGCGCAGGGTCTGACCGAGACCGGGGCCTTGCAGCGGCATTGGCGCGACGCGCATGCCATTTCCAACCACTATGCCTTCAATGGCGTCGCGTTCCAGAATTCCGGCCGCCGCGCGCTCGGCCTCGGCATGACGCCGGGCGATATGCTCTACTGAACGGCGCGGCGCTGGCCCGGATTGCGAGAAGCCGCTCCAGGCCGATAAGATGAGCTCAATTAAATAGGGGGGGACGGACCGTGACCAGCAATCCGAAACATCCATCACGCCGCAAGATCATAACGGGCCTGGGCGTCGGCGCGGCGGGCGCGGTCGCGGTGCCGAGACTATTGACGCGGTCCGCGCGGGCCGCCGGCCGCACCGTCAAGATCGGCATGGTGAGCCCGCAGACCGGTCCCATCGCCGCGTTCGGCGAGGCCGACAATTGGGTGGTGGGCGAGGTGCGCAAGGCGCTTGCCGGCGGCATCGCCATTGCCGGCGAGCAGCATGCGGTGGAGATCGTCTACCGCGACAGCCAATCGAACGCGAACCGTGCGGCGGAAGTCGCGGCGCAACTCATCAACAACGACAAGGTCGACATGATGGTCGCCTCGTCGACCGGAGATACCACCAATCCGGTGTCGGACCAGTGCGAGCTCGCCGGCGTGCCCTGCATCACGGCGGACGATCCCTGGGAGGACTGGTTCTTCGGCCGCAAGGGCAATCCGGCGAAGGGCTTCGAGTGGACCAATCACTTCTTCTGGGGCTTCGGCCAGTTCGGCAACCTGTTCGCCGACATGTGGGCGACCCTGCCGACCAACAAGATCCTCGGCCTCATGTTCACCAACGACTCCGACGGCATCGCCGCCAACGACGACAAGAACGGCCTGCCGCCGCTGTTCAAGTCCAAGGGGTACAACGTCGTCAACCTCGGCCTTTATCCGCCGTTGAGCGAGGACTTCACGGCGCAGATCACGCAGCTCAAGAACGCCAATGCCGAGATCTGCTGCGGCATCTTCAACCCACCGCAATTCGTGACCTTCTGGACCCAGTGCGCCCAGCAGGGCTATCGCCCCAAGATCATGACACCGCCCAAGGCGCTCCTGTTCCCCTCGGCGGTTGAGGCCTTGGGCGCGCGCGGTGCCGGCACCACTACCGAGGTGTGGTGGTCCGCGCACCATCCGTTCAAGTCCGGCCTCACCGGCCAGACCGCGCAGCAGTTCTGCGACGCCTTCACGGCGGCGACGGGCAAGCAATGGACCCAGCCGATCGGCTTCAAGCACGCCTGCCTTGAAGTCGCAGTAGACGTATTGAAGCGCGCCAAGAAGCTCGACGCCGCATCGATCCGCGACGCGATCGCCGACACCGACTACCAGTCGCTGGTCGGCCCCCTCACCTGGAAGGGAGGACCGTCCAATCCGGTCAAGAACGTGTGCGCGACGCCGCTGGTCGGCGGGCAGTGGAAGCCGGGTAAGACGTTCAAGTACGACTTGAACATCGTCTACAACAAGACCGCGCCCAGCATCCCGCTCGACAGCCCGTTCGAGGTGCTCAAGTACTGACTGGCCGGGCATGACGGTCCTGCTCGTGCTCGACGGCGTCTCGAAATCGTACGGCGCCCTCAAGGCGACGGACGGAATCAGCCTCACGGTCGAGGAGGGTGAGGCGCTGGCCGTCATCGGTCCCAACGGCGCCGGCAAGTCGACCATGTTCAACCTAATCACCGGCGACGCAGCGCCAGATTCGGGGCGCGTGGTGTTCCAGGGCGCGGACATCACGGCGATGGCGCCGCATGCGCGGGCGCGCCTCGGAATCGGACGCTCGTACCAGATTCCGCACCCGTTCGCGAACATGACGGTGTTCGAGAACCTCTTGGTGGGCGCTATCTTCGGCGCCCGCCGGAGCGAGCGCGAGAGCTACGACCGCTGCGCCGAGGTGCTGGAGCTGACCGGGCTCATCGGCCGCGCCAACGTGCCGGCCCGCACGCTGACGCTGCTGCAGCGGAAGCGCCTCGAGCTCGCGCGTGCGCTGGCACTCGAGCCGAAGCTTCTCCTCCTCGACGAGATCGGCGGCGGCTTGACCGAGCACGAGAGTCGGGAGCTGGTCGAGACCATCCGCGCGATCCACGCGAGCGGCACGACCATCGTGTGGATCGAGCACATCGTTCACGCGCTGGTGTCGATCGCGAGCCGGCTGATGGTGATGAATTTCGGCCGGGTGCTGGCCGAGGGCGAGCCGCACGCGGTGATGGCGGATGCGCGCGTCCAGGAAGTCTACATGGGCATCCAAGTTTCATGACGCTCCTGCGGACGCGGGGCTTGCGCGCCTTCTACGGCGACTTCCAGGCGCTCTTCGACGTTGACGTCGCCGTTGCCGAGGGCGAGACGATCGCGGTCATCGGCGCCAACGGCGCTGGCAAGACCACGTTCCTACGCGCCGTCGCCGGCGTGCTGCCATGCGGCGCCGAGATGGTGGAATTCGACGGGCGCCCCATCGGCGCGCTCGCGGCGCACGAGATCGTCCGCCTCGGCATCGCCATGGTGCCCGAGGGACGCAAGCTGTTCCCGAGCCTCACGGTCGAGGAGAATCTGCTGCTCGGCGCCTATTGCGGCCGCTCCGGCGCCTGGACCCTCGCGCGCGTCTACGAGCTCTTCCCCATGCTCGCCGAGCGTCGCGCACTACCCGCGACCGCGCTGTCGGGCGGACAGCAGCAGATGGCGGCGATCGGCCGCGCGCTGATGTCCAACCCGCGCCTCCTGCTGTGCGACGAGCTGTCGCTCGGGTTGGCGCCGGTTGTGATCCGCGACATCTACGCGCGGTTGGGCGCCATCACCGGCGAGGGCACGACGCTCGTCATCGTCGAGCAGGACATCAACCGCGCGCTCGCGGCGTCGGCGCGGTTCTATTGCTTCCAGGAGGGCCGCGTCGCGCTCGCCGCGGATTGCCGCGACTTCGATCGCCAGGCCATCGCCAGCGCCTATTTCGGTCTCTAGGACGGGCGCGATGGACTGGCTCAACATCCTGATCCAGGGCGCGCTGCTGGGCGGGCTTTATGCGCTCTTCGCCATCGGGCTGTCGCTGTCCTTCGGCATCATGCGTCTCGTCAATATCGCCCACGGCGATCTGATCGTGCTGTCGGCCTATATCGCGCTGGTGACGATCAATGCGACCGGCCTCGGCGCCATCGCGAGCCTCGTCGTCGTCGTGCCGGCGATGTGCGCAGTGGGCTATGCGCTGCAGCGCGGACTCTTGAACCTGACCTTGAGCGGCGGTCTCTTGCCGCCGCTGCTGGTCACGTTCGGCATCTCGGTGATCATCGAGAACGTGCTCCTGGAGCTGTTCGGCGCGGACATCCAAAGGCTTCACGCCGGAACAATCGAAACGGCGAGCCTCCAGCTCGGCGGCATCGCGGTCGGGGCCTATCCGCTGGTCGTGTTCGCCACCGCGGTGGCCGCCATCGCCGGGCTGCAGATCCTGTTCTATCGCACGGCGCTGGGCCGCGCCTTCCGCGCTACCTCGGACGACGCGGAGACGGCGGAACTGATGGGCATCGACAACCGGCACCTCTACGCCGTGGCGATGGCGATCGCCATGATCTTCACCGCGCTCGCCGGCGTCCTCATGGCGATCCGCACTACCTTCGATCCGGCGGCGGGCCCGATCCGGCTGATCTTCGCGTTCGAGGCGGTGATCATCGGCGGGCTCGGCAGTTTGTGGGGCACGCTGCTTGGCGGCATGGTGCTCGGCCTCGCCCAGGCGGTCGGGGCGGCCCTGTCGCCGACATGGCAGATCCTGGCGGGCCACATCGCCTTCCTGATCATCCTGGTGTTGCGCCCGAGCGGGTTCTTCCCGCGCACGAGGGATTGATGATCGGGTACCGGGTCGAGCGCGCAACGCGGGAGAGCCGGTGGTTCGCGGCTTTCCTGCTGCTTTGCCTCGCCGCGCTCGCGGCGCTCCCGTATTGGGGCGGGCCGGGCGCCATGCGGCTCGTCTCCGAGATGGCCTATTATCTGGCGCTGGCGCAGTTGTGGAACCTGCTCGCGGGCTATGCCGGCTTGGTGTCGGTGGGGCAGCAGGCCTATGTCGGCATCGGCGGCTATGCGCTGTTCTATCTCACCAGCGAATTCGGCGTGCACCCGCTGGTGGCGTTGGCGCTCGCGGGTCCCATCGCCGCGGCCATCTCGCTCCTGGTGGCGCTGGCGGTGTTCCGCCTGCGCGGCGCCTATTTCGCGGTCGGCACCTGGGTCTTCGCCGAGACGTTCCAGCTTGGCGTGAGCCTCATTCAGCCGCTCGGCGCCGGGTCGGGCCTGAGCCTTACCCCCGCCATCGTGCGCGAGATCGCGCCGGACCGGGCGGGGCGCGAGCTGATCGTCTATTGGCTTTCGCTCGTCATCGTGGTGTTCGTGTGCGCCGTCGTCTATCTGACGCTGCGGTCGCGGCACGGTCTGGCGCTCACGGCGATCCGCGATTCCGAGCCGGGCTCGGCCAGCCTCGGCGTCGACAATTTCCGGACCAAGCTGATGATCTATGTCGTGACCGCCGCCTGCACCGGCGTGGTCGGCGCGTTCATCTTCCTCGAGAAGCTGCGGATCTCGCCCGAGGCAGGGTTCAGCGTCAACGACTGGACCGTGGTGGTGATCTTCATCGTCGTGATCGGCGGCATCGGCACGCTGGAAGGTCCGTTCATCGGCCTGCTGATCTATTTTGGGCTGCGCGAGCTGCTGGCCGATTACGGCTCTTGGTACTTGATCCTGCTGGGCGTGGTTGCCGTCGCCATCATGCTCACGGCCCAGGAAGGCCTGTGGGGCCTCGTCGCCAGGCGCTTCAACCTGCACCTGTTCTCGGTGCGCCGCCACCTGACCCGCTTGCCCGGCGGTTGACCAGGCGCGCGCGCTGGGATCAGATGCGAGGGGCAAGCGGAGCGGGCGCATGGACGCGGAGCACGAAGTCGACATCACCGAAGTCGAATATCTGAGGCACGGCGCCAAGCCGTTCCTCGCGCGCGTCTTCATGCCGCGCGGCAAGGGACCCTTTCCCGCCGTCGTCGACGCCCATGGCGGCGCGTGGTGCGAAGGCACGCGCACCAACAACGACGCCATCAACGGCGCCGTCGCCAGGGGCGGCGTCGTGGTCGCAGCGCTCGATTTCCGCAACCCGCCCGACGCGACATATCCCGGCTCGGTGGCCGACGTGAATTACGGCGTGCGCTGGCTCAAATCGCAGGCCGCGCGCTTCAACACCAGGCCTGAGATGGTCGGCGGAATGGGGACATCGAGCGGCGGTCATCTCGTCGTGCTGAACGGGCTGAAGCCGCGCGATCCGCGCTACGCGGCGCTGCCGCTCCCGGGCTTCGATGCGCGAGTGCGCTACGTCGTCGCGCTGTGGCCGGTGATCTGCCCGCTGGGCCGCTATCGCGACCGCGTGGCGGCGGCGCAGGGACGGCGGCCGGAAGGCGCGGCCGCCATGCAGATGAAATACTGGCTCACCGAGGATGCGATGGGCGAGGGCAGCCCGACGCTTGCGCTGGAGCGCGGCGACGCGGTGGAGCTCCCGCATATACTCTATCTCCAGAACCCGATCGACACCCTTCACCCGCGCGCCAATCTCGAGCAGTTCGTCGCCAACTACCGCAAGCGCGGCGGCCAGGTGCAGGTCGAGTTCTTCGAGGGCGCCGCCTACGATCTTGTGCGCACCGACCCCACGTCGCAAAGCGCGCGGCAGGCGATCCGCAAGATCGTCGATTTCATCCATCGCGAGACGGCGCGGGAGGGATGACATGGATTACGGCATCGCGCTCGCCACCCACGCGGAAAGCTGGAAGCATGTGAAGCGCGCTGAGGAGTTGGGCTATGCCAGCGCCTCGTTCTTCGACACCCAGCTCCTCAATGCCGACCCGTTCGTGGCGATGGGCGCCGCCGCCATGGTCACCAAGACGATCAAGCTGATGACCGGCGTGCTGATCCCGTCGAACCGGATCGCGCCGGTGGCGGCGAGCGCGCTTGCGTCGTTGAACCAGCTCGCGCCGGGCCGCATCGAGTTCGGCATCTCGACCGGATTCACCGGTCGCCGCACCATGGGCTTGAAGCGCGTCAAGCAAGCCGACATGAAGGAATACATCCGGCTGGTCCAGGGCCTGCTGGCCGGCGAGACCTTGGAATGGGACTTCGAGGGCAAGCGCCGCAAGATCCGCTTCCTCAATCCCGAGATCGGCGCCATCAACATCAAGGACCGGATTCCGCTCTACGTCTCCGCGACGGGGCCGAAGTCGCGCGCTCTTGTGGCCGAGCTCGGCGCCGGCTGGATTTGTCCGCTGGGCCGCGCGATGTCGGCGATCGATGCCATGGCCGACATGAAGAAGAAATGGCAGGCGGCCGGGCGTGACCTCAAGGATCTGCATGTCTATGGCGAGATCGGCGGCTGCGTGCTGAAGGAGGGCGAGGCTTACGATACCGATCGCGTAAAGGACCAGGCCGGTCCCACCGCCATCATGCTGGTGCATGACCTGGTGGAGCAGGACATGCAGGACCGCGCGCCCGGCCCCATGCCGCCGCCGCTCGCCGCCGCGCTCGAACGCTACCGCAAGCTCTACGAGCGGATGGAGCCGGCCGACGCGCGCTACCTCAGCAATCATCGCGGGCACCTGATGTTCCTGAAGCCCGAAGAGCGCGACATCTGCGATGCCGAGTTGATCAAGACCTTTTCGTGGACCGGCACCAGGCGGGAATTGCAGGAACGCTTGCGCGCCATCCGCAACGCCGGCTTCCACCATATCGCGGTGCAGATCCGCCACGGCCACCCCGCCATGCTCGAGGACTGGTGGGACGTGTTCCAGGGCGTGTGAGAAGCGGCGATCGGATGGATTGCATGGCGAGATCGCGCGGCGCACGGACGGGACACAGCAAGGCGGGGGCGGCGTTCACCGAGCTGGTGCTGGAGACGTTTCGCCTCAACGGGCGGCTGGTCCTAGCCGGGGACAGGCTCACGCGCGACATCGGGCTGACCTCGGCGCGCTGGCAGGTTCTCGGCACCTTGCGCAAGCCGCAAGCGCCGCTCACCGTCGCCACCATCGCGCGCAACATGGGGATGCAGCGGCAAAGCGTGCAGCGCACCGTCAATCTCCTGGTCGCGGAGGGGCTGGCGAGTTTGGTCGAAAACCCCCGTCACCGCCGGGCAAAGCTGGTGGCGCTGACCGCCAAGGGGCACGCCTCGGTCCACAAGGTCGGCCTCCTCCAGGTCGAATGGGCCAACGACATCGCCAAGGGCATGGATGCGGGCGAGCTGCAGGCGGCGGTGCTGATCATGCGCAAGCTGCGCCAGCGCCTCGGCGACCGCTTCGCGACCGCTCCGGATTGGCGCGTGCCGAGCCTCGATCTCACCTGATCGTGCTGGGCAGCCACAGCGTCAGGAACGGGAACAGCACCAGCAGGGCCAGCTTCACGAAGTCCGACACCAGGAACGGCACGATGCCGCGGAAGATCGTGCCGAGCGCCACGTCGGGGCCTGCCACGCCCTTGATGATGAAGGCATTGAGCCCGAAGGGCGGGTGGATGAGGCCCAGCTCGATCACGACAATGGTGACGATCCCCCACCACACCGGGTCGTAGCCGAGGCTCGCGATCAGCGGCGCCACCACCGGCACGGTGACGAACAAGGTCGTGATCGGGTCCATCACGAAGCCGAGCAAAAGATAGACCACGAGCAGCAGCACGATCACCGCGAAGGGCGGCAGATGCGCCGCCTGGATCGCCGCCACCAGCGTCTGCGGCAGCTGCGACACGCCAATGAAGAACGAGAAGATCACCGCGCCGAACAACAGCATGTAGATCATCGCAGTGTTCATCGCGACCTCGCCCATCACGCGCCAGAACGAGGCCCCGCTGAGGCGGCCGCGGGCGAGCGCGAACAGGAATGCGCCGCCCGCGCCCACGGCGCCCGCCTCGGTGGCGGTGAAGACGCCGAGATAGATCCCGCCGATGACCGAGCCGAACAGCACCACCACGCCCCAGCTGTTGATCAGGGCGGCGAGCACGTCGCGCCGCCCGGTGCGGTCCACCGGTCCGGCCGCGCTCGGCTTGAAATGGACATAGATCGCGATGGTGATGAGATAAAGGCATGTCGCGAGAACTGCCGGCACGATCGCGGCGATGAAGATCTTGCCGATCGAGGATTCCGTCAGGATGGCGTAGATCACCATGATGCCCGACGGCGGAATGAGCGAGCCCAGCGTCCCACCCGCGGCGACGCAGCCGGTGGCGAGCTCGACCGAATAGCCGCGCTTGCGCATCTCGGGGAGCGCGACGCTGCCGATCGTGGCGGCGGTGGCGAGCGAGGAACCGGAGACCGCGCCGAAGCCGGCGCAGCTTCCGATCGTCGCCATCGCCAGCCCGCCGCGGCGATGCCCGAGCAGCGCGTGGGCGAGCCGGTAGGCGTCGTTGGAAAGCCCGGCGGCGGTGGCGAAGCTGCCCTTCATCAGGAACAGCGGCAGGACCACGAGGTTGAGGTTGCTGAGGAAGGCCGCCGAATGAATCACCAGCGTGTTGGCGGCGGCGTCGAAATTGGTCAGCACGCTGCCGCCGACGAGGCCGCACGCCGCCATCGCTACGCTGACCGGCACCATGATCAGGACCGGGAGCCACAGCGCCGTGAACGCCACCGCGGCGAGCGTCACCGGTCCCAGCGCCACGCCCCATTCGATCATCGCGGCATAGAGGAGCACGGTCGCCGCCAGGCACGCGATCACCAGCCGCGTACCCGACGCCGCGCCCGGCCGCACGTCGCGATCCGGCCGCAGCGCCTCGATGAGCTGGTTCAACAGAACAACCGCTTGCATCGCCGCGCCGAGCGTCAGGAAGCCGGTCACCATCCACCAGAACGGCGCCACCGGCAGGTTGGCGATCAACGTCGCCTCCTGCCGCTCCATGAGGCGCGACGCGTATTGGCCGAAGCGCCACGCCAGCAGGATCATCAGCGCCAGGACCATGGCGCCGCCGATCGCCTCCACCACGGACTTGGTGCGGCGTCCCAGAGCGTTGCGCAGGAAGTCGATGGTGATGTGGTTGCGCGTGGCGATGCCGATGGGGAAGCTCGCGCTGATCACCACCGCCATGATGAGCTGCGTCGCCTCGTCGAGGCCGAGGATCGGCTCGGTCAGGAAATAGCGCAGGCAGATATCGGCGATGGTCAGCAGCGACAGGACCAGCATGCCGGCGACGCCGACGACAGCGACGCGCCGCGCCAAGGCGGCGCAGTAGCCCTCCAGTCGCGCGGGCCACGCCTGCGGTCGCGGCGCGGCCGCCGCCATCAGCCGCCGTTCCGTGCGGCGGCGACCTCGGCGCGGAACCCGTCGAGAATGGCGGGACCGTTCGGCACGCGTTGCGCCCACGCGGCGGCGACGGGCTCGGCCGCCTTCTGCCAGCGCGCCAATTCGTCCGGCACGAGCGCGTGAAGGGGCTCGACCTTGCCGTCCTTGGCAAGCCCCGCGAGCAGGGTCTTCACGCGGCCGACCTCGCCGTCATTGGACTTGCCCAGCGCGCGCGACAACGCCTCGCCCGAATTCTTCTCGAAGGCGTCGCGCGCGGCCTGCGGCAGCTTGTCGAAAGTCTCGCGCTTCATGATCAGCATCGCGCCGGCGCCGTTGAGCGGGATGTCGAGGAAGTACTTGCAGATCTCGAACAGCCGGAACTCGCGCGTGCCGGTGAGCGACGCCCACGCGCCGTCGATCACGCCGCGCTCGATCGACTGATAGATCTCGTCGACCGGGATGTTCACCGGCGTCGCGCCCAGCGCCAGGACCGTGTCGGCCTGGAGCTTGCCCGAAACGCGCAGCTTCATCCCCTTCAGGTCCTCGAGCTTCGCGACCGCCCGCGACCGCGTCTGCACGGCGGCGGCGGGCCACGCCGTCACGCCGAACAGCTTGACCGCATCATAGTCGCTGGCGATCAGGCCCTTTTGATAGAGCCGCCAGAACGCCACCGCGCCGGACTCGCCGGTCGTATAGCCGAACGGCAGCTCGACGATGCTGGACTTGACGAACTTGCTGGCGGTCACGCCCTGGAGCGCCCAGCCGATGTCGGCGGCGCCGCTGAGGACGGCATCGTACATGTTGCCCGCGTTGCCGATGACGCTGCCGCCGTAATACTTGATCTCGACCGCGCCGCCCGCGTCGCGATTGACCGCCTCCATCCACGGAATGATGACCTCGACATAGAAGAAGGATTGCGGCGGTCCGAAGGTCGCGAGCTTCAATGGGATGGGGTCCGCCGCAGCATTGCCCGCAACCGCGCACGCGGCCATCACCGCAGCGAGGGCGAAGAGTCGAAACCCCTTGATGCGATCGGAATGCGTCAGACGCTGCATGGTCCCGTTCTCCCTGTTCATGGCCTTTGGCCGTTATGCGCTGCCCCCGCTCGCGATGGGCACCAGGAGATGGGAATCGAAGCGGCCGCCGCAATGGAGCGTGTGGGCGCCGCGGTTCGCCGATGCCCTGTGCTTGAAGACCGGGTATTTCGCGCCGTCCCTTCCCTGCACCGAAAGCTCGAGCCGCGTTCCGGCCTCGAACAGCGTGCTCGACGGCAGGATCTCGATGTCGATGGGAACGATCTCGCCGGGGCGTAGCGTGTCGAGCCGCGCATGCGTGTGCCAGGGGCGCGACGGGCGGCTCTTTGCCGGATCGAGCGCCCGGTGCGACACGCGCAGCCAGCCCTTGGCGACGGCGTCGCGCGCGAACCCGTTATAGCCGGGGAAGAACACCTCGCGCCCGGCCGCGTCGAACTTGCGCAGGACGACGAAGAGATCGAGATCGTCGCCCTCGGACGTGCTCACCCACAGGCGCAGCGCCATCTCGCCGGTAAGCTCGGTGTCGCGCTCGAACGGGAACGCGAATACGGCCCGGCCCGAGGCGGCATCGTAGGAGACGCTGCCTTCGGCCGAGGCTTCGCTGGATTGGAGCCTGCCCGTCCGGCATTCGAGGAATAGCTTCACGAGCCGGGTCGAGGCCGGCGGCCAATGGTCTTCCGAACGGACACTGTGCCGGCCGAAGGCGCTGCGCACTTCGAGGCGCACCCGCGGCGTCGCGGGCCAGCCGTTGTCGGCGCCCTTGAGGAAGTGATCGAGGAACCGCTTCTGCGTCGTCTGGCCGTCCTCGCTGTAATAGGCTTCCCACTTTCTGCGGCCGTGGGTGTAGAGCCATTTCTGCGGCGAGGCGATTCGGCTGAACCCCTCGATCGAGCCGCGCGTGTGAAGGCCCTGGTCCGACCAGCTCGCGCAGACGAGCGCCGGCACCTCGATCCGCTCGAGCGCTGCCCGGTTGCCGGCCCAGTATTCGTCGTCGAGCGGATGTCGAGCGACGTTCTCGAGGAAGTCGTCGGCGAAGGGAAAGCGCCGGTTGCGCCCGCGCACCATGCGGTTCTTCCACCAGATCGGAATGAACCCGGTCTCGGGAATGCCGCCGTGGAAGGCGAACTCGCGATAAAGGTCGCTCACGCCTTCCCACGGGATGATCGCCTTCAAATGCGGCGGCTTGAGCGCCGCGACCCGCCATTGCGACATGGCGAGATAGGAGACGCCGCTCAGCGCCACCCCGCCGTCGCACCACTCCTGCGCCGCCGCCCATTCGATCAGGTCGTAATAATCCTCGGCGTCCTGATCGGTGAGGACGCCGGCATTGCCTTCGGATTTGTGCATGCCGCGCACGTCGGCCTGCACCACGGCATAGCCGTTGCGCACCCAGTAAACCGGGTCCGGCGCCTCGAACCCCGTGTAGCGCGACGTCTCGATCCGCCCGAACCGCACGCCCGCGAGGCGCATGATGGTCATGCCGATCCGGTCCGGCAGCTTGTCCTTGCCGTAGGGCGTGACCGACATCAAGGCGGGCGTGCGCGCGGCACCTGGCGCGCGGAAGACGTTGGCCATGAGATGCGCGCCGTCGCGCATCCGCACGGGCACGTCCCGCTCGAACAGCAGGTCCTTGGGCGCCGCCCGGCCGATCATTCGGCGCGTCGGGCCGAGGTTCCTGCGGCTCGCGCCATCGAGCGCATCGCGGAGAGCGTCGCCCGCGTCCGCGCCAGATACTCGTCCCAGCCCCAGCGATGGAGCGGGAACGGCGCGTTATGCGCGCCGCACGAGGGGCAGACGATGTCCGGGCCCATGGCGTTGTAGGCCTGGGCGCTGAGGCAGGACTCGACGATGGTGGCGATGGTCGGAAGCTCCGGCGTGAACAGGTCAGACTCGCGCGATGGCGCCGGGTTGCCGTTGAACTCGCGCTTGTGCAGCTCGCGCTTGCAGGAATGGCACACGAAGGTGACCGCCTCGCGCTGCTCCTCGCCGCGCGGATGGCGTTGGGTGATGACATTGACCGCGGCGGTGTCCTCGGGATCGGGCTTGGCGTTGAACGAGCCGACGCCGTGCGAGCGCGTGCCGACGCGCGCAAAGCCGGGCTTGATGTAGCTGTTGACCGCGCCGAGGCTCAGCACCACCTCGTCGATAGAATTGAAATGCACGAAATGCCCGGCGATGCTGGCCTCGCCGCCGCGATGCAGCGAGATGCAGGGGACGATCGATCCGGGCTCGAGATAGGGGAACATCGGCGTCAGCTGGCTGTTCACGATCCGCGCCATCCAATAGACGTTCTGCTTCAGCGGATGCTTGGTCGGGTGCGGCGCGATGGTAAGTTTCTCGTTGGTCGGCTCGCCGGGCGCGCGGCCCAGCTCGGCGCGCAGCTCATCCGCGATTTCGGCCCATTTCGCGCTCGACGTGTCGACCGGCGGATGGACCGTGCCGCACGACTTGCAGCGCCGCAGCGCTTCGTCGCGATTGAACGCAGCGCTCGCGCGCAGATAGGCTTCCTGAGGCAACTCGCGCGCGGTGTCCCAGACATCGCGGTGAAGCTCGGCGCCGCAAGCGGGGCAGTACCAGGCGACCCCCTCGAGGCCCGCCTTCTCGGCCTTGAAGCGGTATTGGACCGACTCTTCCGTCGGGCTGTAGTGGTGCGGCACGCCGCCGGGAATGTAAACGAAGTCGCCTTGGGTCATGTCGAAAAAGCGCACCGAGGCATCGCGAAACTCCACCCGGCCGTTCCCCGAGAGCTGGACCAGGATGCTATCCTGCTCGCAGATCAGGTGGAAGGGCTGCGGCCGGTCGTTGCGGCTGAGGTGGAGCTGCGGGTCCTTGCCCGGCCCGAACACCGGGTATTCGTCGTAGGCGCCGCGCGAAGCCGCGATCTCGAAGGTGTCGACTTGGGGTTTCCGTGCCATGGCGCGATGTCCTCCCGTGAGTCAGGCGGTGCTGCGAGCCGCCGCAAAATTTGACATGATGCTGTCAACTTGTCAAACGCGGGCGCCCCCACACGTAAGCACTGGAAGACGCGGCCGGCCAGGGCCGGCGTGGCGGTCCAATGTCGACATTGTCGGCCCTTGTGCATCACCGCCTTCCCGATCAAGATCGCGCCGCCAACCAAGGGGGGACCGATGATGACGTCGAGCCGCTATTTTGCGTTGAATCGCCGAACCATCATCAAGGGCGCGGCCGCCGCAGGCGCGTTTCAGGTGGCGTCGCCGTTCATCCTGCAGGCGCGCGCCGAGACGCCGCTCAAGATCGGCATGGTCGATCCCCTGACCGGCGTCTATGCCGCGGTCGCGCAGAACGAGGTGACGGGCGCCAAGCTCGCGGTCGAGCAGATCAACGCCAAGGGCGGCATCCTCGGCCGGCCGATCGAGCTCCTGGTCGAGGACAGTGCGAACGACGTCGGCACCGGCGTGCAGAAGGCGCGCAAGCTCATCGAGCGCGACGAAGTCACGTTCGTCATCGGCGACGTGAATTCGGGCATCGCCCAGGCCATTGCCCAGGTCACCAACGAAAAAAAGGTGCTCCACATCGTCTCCGGCGGCCACACCGACACGATCACCGGCATCGACTGCAAGTGGAACGTCTATCGCGTCTGCAATACGACGAGGATGGAAGCCAACGCGGTCGCCAACCTGCTCTTCACCAAGTACGGCAAGAAGTGGCATTTCATCACCCCTGACTATGCCTTCGGCCACACCTTGCAGGAGGCCGCTTCCAAAGACCTCATCGCGCTCGGCGGCTCCATGACCGGCAACGAGCTGACGCCGCTCGGCACCACCGACTTCTCGGCCTATCTCATTAAGGCGCGCGCGGCCAATCCCGACGTGCTGCTGGTGCTGCCGCAAGGCTCCGACATGGTCAACTGCCTGAAGCAGATCGCGCAGTTCGGAATCGAGAAGCAGATCCACGTGGCCGGGCTGCAGCAGGAGCTCGAATCGCTCGAGGCGATGCCGCCGGAGGCGCGCGTCGGCATCTGGATGTTCGAGTGGTACTGGAAGCAGGCGGGCGTGCCGGGCGTCGACAAGTTCGTCGCCGACATCCGCAAGATGAACGGCGGCAAGGTGCCGACCGCGCGTCACTGGTTCGGCTACACCTCGGTCCACACGCTCGCCGGCGTCGCCAACAAAGAGAAGACGCTCGATTCCGTGAAGCTCGCCGAGGCGCTGGGCGGCTATGAGCTCAGCGACGAGATCAAGCTGCAGCCCAACAAATGCTACTACCGCAAGGGCGACCATCAGCTCATGACCTCGTCCTTCGTCGGCCAGGCGCTGTCGAGCGGCAAGGACGACCCCGAGGATCTGTTCCAGGTCGACAACATCATCGCCGGCGACAAGACCTCGCCGCCGGAAGGCGACACCGGCTGCAAGCTGGTCTGGCCGAGCTGAGCGCGGCGGCCGCGCGATTGGGGGCCGGCGCGACCGCCGCATGACGCAGCTTCTTCTCTTCAATGTCACCAATGGGCTGATCATCGGCGCGTTCTACGTGCTGATGGCGCTGGGCCTGTCCCTCATTCTCAATCTGAGCAACGTCATCAACTTCGCGCATGGCGGCTTCCTCGTCGTCGGCGGCTATATCGCCTACACCGTCACGCCCTATGTCGGGTTCTGGGGCGCGCTGCTGATCGCGCCGCCGCTGACGGCGGTGATCGGCCTCGGCATCGAGAGGGTGCTGATCCGTCCGCTCTATGGGCGCGATCCGCTCTACAGCCTGCTGCTCACCTTTGGCCTCGCCTTCATCTTCGAGGACGGCACCCGCTTCATCTGGGGGGCGCAGGGCAAGCCGGTGACGGTCCCGGCGATCCTGGCCCAGCCGTTGAGCAACGAGCTGTTCTTCATTACGGGATATCGCCTGTTCATGGTGGTGACGGTAGCGATCGCCGTCGCGTTGCTGTTCGTGCTGCTGCGCTATACGCGGCTCGGCATCCGCATCCGCGCCGGCACGCTCGATCTCGAGACCGTGGCCGCGCTCGGCATCAATGTCGGCATGCTGCGCTCGCTCAATTTCGCGGTCGGCATATACCTGGCTGGCCTGAGCGGCGTGCTCGCGGCCGGTCAGCTCGGGCTCGAGCCGACCATGGGGACCGGGCTGCTGATGCCGAGCTTCATCGCCATCATCGTCGGCGGCGTCGGCAGCCTCACCGGCACGCTGCTCGGCGGCCTGCTGATCGGCGTCGCGTCGGGCGTCACCGCGGTGTTCCTGCCGGCGGCGAGCGAGGCGATCATGTACGTGCTGATGGCGGTGGTATTGTTGATCCGGCCTCGCGGGCTGCTCGGCGAGGAAGGCATGATGACATGAGCGGGCGAGTGCAAGCGCGCCGGCTCATGGCGCTTGCCGCCATCTGGGCCGCGCTCCTGGCCGCGCCCTATTGGATGGCGCCGCTCGGCGGCTATACCGCGCTCGGCACGCGCGTCCTGGTGCTGGGCTTGGCCGCGATGTCGGTGAATTTTCTCCTGGGATTCACCGGCGTGCTGTCTTTCGGCCACGCCGCCTATTTCGGGCTCGGCGCCTATGGCGCGGGATTCGCGCTCAAGTTCCTGGCGCCGAGCACGCCGTTGTCGCTGGTGTGCGGCATGCTTTTGGGCGGCCTCGCGGGCGCCGTCCTGGGCCTCCTCATCGTGCGGCGGCGGGGGGTCTATTTCGCGATGGTGACGATCGCCTTCGGCCAGGTGTTCTACTACATCGCCTTCCAATGGAGCTCGCTCACCGGCGGCGACGATGGCTTGCGCGGCTTCTCGCGCCAGCCCTTGAAGCTCGGCTTCGCCACCATCGACATCCTGTCGAACGCCAACGCGTTCTATTACTTCGTCCTGGTGTGCTTCGCGCTGGCCGTCGGCGTCATGGGGTTCGTGCTGCGCTCGCCGTTCGGCCGCACCATGATCGCGATTCGCGAGAACGAGCGCCGCGCCCGCTTCCTCGGCATTCCGGTCGAGCGCCACATCTGGATCGCGTTCACGCTCTCCTGCTTCTTCATGGGGTTCGCCGGAGCGCTCTATGCGCTCGTCAATAACTTCGCCGACCCGCGGGGGCTGCATTACAGCCAGTCGGGCGATTTCGTGATGATGGCGGTGATGGGCGGCATGCGCAGCTTCTGGGGGCCGCTGCTCGGCGCCGTGGTGTTCGTCGTGCTCCAGGATTATCTCTCGAGCATCACCGTCAACTGGATGTCGTTCGTCGGCATGTTGTTCGTCGCCGTCGTGCTGTTCTTTCCGCGCGGCCTCCTCGGCTTCATCGGACGCAAGAGCGACGCATGAGCCTGCTCGAGGTCCGCAACGTCAGCAAGCGCTTCGGCAGCCTCGTCGCCGTGCGCGACGTGTCGCTCGCGCTCGAGCCGGGCGAGCTGCGCGCCATCATCGGCCCCAACGGCGCCGGCAAGACGACCTTCTTCAACCTGATCAGCGGCCTGTTCCCGCCGTCATCGGGCGCCATCTTCTTCGATGGGCGCGACGTGACGTCGATGCCGGCGCATCGCCGCGTCGCGCTCGGCATGGCGCGCACGTTCCAGACGACGGAGGTTTTTCCCGAGCTCACCGTGTTCGAGAACCTGCGCCTCGGCACCGAGGTGGCCGACGGCTATCGCCTGCGCCCCTGGCTCGGCCGCGCGGCCGAGGCGGAGATCCGCCGCCGGGTCGCGGAGACCCTCGCGCTGGTAGGATTGGAGGCCAAGGCGGAGCGGCTGGCGGGCGAGCTTGCGCATGGCGACCAGCGCGCGGCCGAGATCGCCATGGCCCTGACCTTGCGGCCGCGTCTGCTGCTGCTCGACGAGCCCACTGCAGGCATGGGCGACCAGGAGACCTACGAGATCACCCGGCTCATCCGCCGCCTCCACCGCGACGGCAACTTCACCATCGTGCTCATCGAACACGACATGCGGGTGGTGTTTCACCTGGCCGACCGGATCACGGTGCTCGATCAGGGCACGCTCCTGGCGGAGGGCACGCCGCCGGAGATCGCTGCCAACGCCGCGGTGCAGGCCGCATATCTGGGCAAGGCCGCATGAGCGTCGCGCTCCGGGCCGAGGGGCTCCATACCTACTACGGCAAGAGCCACATCCTGCGCGGCGTGAGTCTCGAAGTGGCGGAGGGCAAGATCACGGCGCTGCTCGGCCGCAACGGCGCCGGCAAGACGACGACCTTGCGCAGCCTCATGGGCCTGACCCCGGCGCGCGAGGGACGCGTCACCATCTTCGGCGCCGAGACCACACGCTGGCCGACCTTCCGCATCGCCGCATCGGGCGTCGGCTACGTGCCGGAGGGACGGCGCATCTTCGCCAATCTCAGCGTTGACGAAAACCTGAAGGTGCCGCTGGAGCGCGGCGGCCCGTGGACGAGCGCGCGCATCTACGATCTTTTTCCCCGCCTCGCGGAGCGCAAGCTCTCGCGCGGCCGCCAGCTCTCCGGCGGGGAGCAGGAGATGCTGTCGATCGGGCGCGCGCTTCTGATCAATCCCAAGCTCCTCATTCTCGACGAGCCGTCGCAGGGATTGGCGCCGCTCGTCGTCCGCGACGTTTTTCGCATCGTGGCGCAAATGCGTACCGAAGGGATTTCCGTCCTGCTGGTGGAACAGAACGCCAGGATGAGCCTCGAGATCGCCGACGACGCCTATGTGCTCGACGACGGCGCGATCGTCTATTCGGGGTCGGCGGGCGAATTGGCCGCCGACGAATTGCGCGTCCAAGCGCTCGCGGGTGCTACCGCCGAGGAGTGGAAGACGCCCTAGGCGGCCCGGTCGGCCTTCCGCGTCAAGCGGATCGATGCTGCGCGTCCGCCGTTCAGCCACCGCATGATCAAGACCGCGGCGGCCGCGCCCGCCATCTGCGCGACCATGAAACCGGCAACATTCGCGGGCGCGATGCCGGCGAAGCTGCCGGTCAGGGAACGCGCCAGCGTCACCGCCGGATTGGCGAACGATGTCGACGAGGTGAACCAGTAGGCGGCGGTGATGTAGAGGGCGACGGAAGCGGGCACTGCGGCGGCGAAATGCCGCCGCCCGCTTTCGATCACCGCGAGCAGGCCGAAGGTGGCGATGAATTCGCCGGTCCATTGCCCGATGCCGCTCCTTGCATGCAGCGAGGTTTGCAGGATCGGCAGGTCGAACATCAGGTGCGCCGCCCACACGCCGATCACGGCGCCGGCGCATTGGGCGAGGATGTAGGGCGCCACGTTGGCGCGCGGCATTTCGCCGGCGGCGACCATCGCCAGCGTGACCGCCGGATTGAAATGCGCGCCCGAGACCGGACCGAAGGCGCGGATCAGCGCGTAGAGCGCGGCGCCGGTCGCGATCGAATTCGCCAGCAGTGCCAGCCCGACATTTCCGCCCGACAGACGCTCGCCCATGATGCCCGAGCCGACCACGGCGGTGAGCAGAAACGCAGTGCCGAGGAATTCCGCCGCGACCTTGCGCCCGTCGGTGGCGCAAGACGTCAAGACGCGGCCCCGGTCGCGATGTCGGGACGCAGGCGGCCGATCCCGTCGGCCTCGCGCTTCTGCGCCATGCGGTCGAGCTTCTCGAGCGGCAGCGCGACGAACAGCTTGATGCGCGCGTCGAGGCGCCAAAAGGCATCGCGGAAGGCTGCCATGCGCTGTGCCTCGGTGCCTTCGACGGCGGCAGGATCGGGCACGCCCCAATGCGCCGTCACCGGATTGCCGGGCCACACCGGGCAAACCTCGCCGGCCGCCTGGTCGCACACGGTGAAGACGAAATCCATCACCGGCGCGCCGTCGCGCACGAACTCGCTCCAGCTCTTCGAGCGCAATCCCTCGGTCGGCAAGCGCATGGACCGGAGCAGCTCCAGCGTCATCGGATGCACCTCCCCTTTCGGGAAGCTGCCGGCGCTGTAGCCGTGGAAATGGCCCTTGCCCCAGCGGTTCAGCAGCGCCTCCGCCAGGATGCTGCGGGCGGAGTTGCCGGTGCACAGGAACAGCACATTGAAGCTGCGCGCCATCGCCGTCACTCAGCGTCGGATTTGGCGAGTGCCGGGGTGCAGCAGGACGCGCCTGCGGACCTGTCGGCGAGGCGCTCGACCGCGCCGCCATTGCCATAGACGGTGGAGTCGCCGTGCGTCAGGAACGTCTCCCACGCCACGCCTTGCGGGTCGGCGATCCACTGCTTGTCGGATTTGGCGTAGCAGCAGGTGGTGGCCTTCTCTTCGAGGATCGGACGCTCGGCCCGGCTCAGCCGGTCGTAGACCTCGGCGAGCTCGGTCTCGCCCTCGACCTGAATGCCGAGATGCTCGATGCCCGGGCTGGCGCCGCGCTGCGAGATCGCGAAGTTGACGCGCGGGTCCTCGAGCATCCACTTGGCGTAATCGGGCTGGAGCACGGTGGGCTCGGCCGCGAACAGCGTCGAATAGAAGCGCACAGATTGCCGAAGGTCTTCGACCGAGACGTGGACGTGCATACGTTTCATGCCGATCTCCTTGGTTTGCCGCCGCGCGCGGTCGTCGCGGCAGCGGCGGCGGGATTGCAGGCAGGCGCGCAGCCGGCGGCGTCGGCGCCGCGGCCGCAGCAATTCTCGGTCAGATAGGACACCAGCCCGTTCATGGCGGCGAAGTCGGCGGCGTAGATGAGCTGACGGCCGAGCCGCCTCTGCGTCACCAGCCCGGCGTGATGCATCTGCTGAAGATGGAAGGTCAGCGACGACGGCGGCATCTCGAGGCGTTGGGCGATCTCCCCGGCCGGAAACCCCGCCGGTCCCCGTTCCACCAGCATGCGATAGATCGCCAGCCGGTGGTCGTGTGCGATGGCGCCGAGCGCCGTGACGACGTTTTTCGGGTCCATGCCCCTATCCCAACGTTTCGACAATGATCAAAATATATCGACCCTCTCGGCTTGTCAACGACAATTCCGGGAAAGTCGTAATATGGCGCCGGGGCGGCGCTGCGCGGCCCGCGACATGATGGCCGCCAATGACATCGCCCATGGGCCGGGGTAGCGTGATCGGACGAGGCCGCGACAAAGACGGCCGGGACAGGGAGGTGCCGCGTCATGGCGCAATCGCACAGCTACAACGTCACCGCCGTCATCAACGAGGCGCGGGTGAGCCGCTACCAGTGGATGGTGCTCGGGATCAGCCTGGTGACCGCGATGTTCGACGGGTACGACACCCAGGGCATCGCCTATGTCGCCCCGGTGATGGCCAAGGATCTGGGCATTCCCCCGTCGGAGCTCGGCCCGGTCTTCAGCGCCGGGCTTCTCGGTCTGACCTTGGGCGCGATCGTGTTCGGGATGATGGCCGACCGGATCGGCCGCAAGCAGGCGATCGTGTGGCCGGTGGTGATCTTTGCCGTCTTCTCGATCCTGACGCCGTTCGGGCACAGCGTTCGGAGCATCGTCGTCCTGCGCACGCTTGCCGGGTTCGGGCTCGGAGGAACGCTCCCCAGCGTCACCGCCTACGTGCTCGAGTATTCGCCGCAGCGCATGCGCGCCTTGCTGGTGAACAGCACCGGCGCGTTCTTCGCCTTCGGCTCGATCACCGGCGGCGTGCTGGCGAATGTGCTCATTCCGACCTGGGGCTGGCAGTCGACCTTTTACGTCGGCGGCGTCGTGCCGCTGCTCTTTCTCGTCGTCGTGGTGGTCTGGCTGCCGGAATCGGTGCGCTTCCTCCTGCTCTCCGGGAGATCGATGGAGCGCGTGGCGCGCATCATGCAGCAGATGGTGCCCGATCGCCGTTTCGCTCTCACCGCGCGGTTCACGCTCGAGCAGCAGCTCACCGGCATCTCCGTGAAGCATCTCTTCACCGCTGGCCGGGCCTTCGGCACGATCCTGATCTGGATCGCCATGACCATGAACCTGTTTGTTCTGGTCTATCTGATCTTCTGGTTCCCGACCCTGCTGCGCCAGGTCGGCCAGCCGCTCGAGATCGCCATTCGCGTCACCATCTTCTACAGCATCGGCGGCATCATCGGCGGCCTCACCATAGGCTGGATCGCCGACCGGATCGGCTCGCTCTACGGCGTTCTCGCGACGGCCTATGTGGGCGCCGGCGTGTTCATCACCATTGCCGCCTTTTCGCTGCACGACACGACGATCCTGATCCCGGCGATGTTCATGACGGGATTCAGCATCAATGGCGGCCAGCCCTCGCTCAACACCATCTCGGGCATCTATTACCCGACGGCGATCCGGGCCACCGGAATCGGCTGGGCGCTGGGCGTCGGTCGGATCGGCGCCATCGTCGGGCCGATGGTGGGCGGCATGCTCGTGGGCATGCACTGGGCGGTGTCGTCGGTGATCCTGGTCAATATCATTCCGGCGGCGATCGCCGCCGTCGCGATCCTGCTGCTGCGCCAGAAGCGCGCCGCGGAGATCGCCGCTTCGCCCGCGGCCGTGTCGCTCTAGCTCAAACGGCCGGCCGCTCGAGGCTTGCCCGGTCCCACCGCGCGAGGGTCGCCGCGCCGTCGTACGTGCTTTGCAGGAAGGCGAGCAGCGCCTCGTCCGGCGCCGCTGCGGCGCGAACGGCGTCATAGGGCAGGATGAACTCGCCGAAGTCGCGGTTGTAACGCGCGTCCGCCGGCCGGACCGGCCAATCCGCGAATCCGGGCGGCTGCGGATAGGCATAGGAATAGAAGATCGGCTGCTCCATCGCGGGTCCGCCCGGCCAGAAGCCGCAGCTGCTCACCTCGTGCGAATAGGCCTCGCGGGTGACGCCGTCGGCGACATTGGGCGCGCCCGGATGCTGGGGCGCGATCCGGCCGGAAAAGCGCGTCACCGCCAGGTCGAAGCTGCCCCAGAAGAAATGCACCGGGCTGGCCTTGCCGAGAAACGCGCCGCGAAACAAGGTGAGGACGCGATCGGCCTGCGCCAGGATGCGCCAGAAGCGCTCGATGCTGGCGCGGTCGTATGCGGCATGGACGCGATCCTGGTCGAAGGGGATCGGATCGGCGATCTCGACCGGCGTGGTCCAGATCCGCGTCGCCAGGCCCAGCGCGTCGAGCCGGCCCATCAGCTCCCGATAGAAATCGGCGACGCTGCACGGCACGAGCGGGAAGCCGTCCTCCTTGCCGTCGTCGGTCGCGATCGACAGGCGATGCGCGATGAAGTCGAATTCGATGTGAAAGCGGCGCGTGCCGTAGGGAATGGGCGACGTCGCGAGTCCCCGGCAGCTCACATAGAGCGGCACGTGCCACCAGTGATTGACCGGCGACGCGTGCGCCAGGCGGACCTTGCCGACGATCTGCGTCCACATATGCAGCGTGGCGCAGCTTTCCCGCCACGCGGGGAAGGAAAGGCTCGGCCAGGCCTCGGTTCCGGCGCCGGTCATTGCACGAATTCGTCGCTCGACAGACCGTCGTAGGATTTGAGCAGGTCGCCCGGCTGCATGAAGCCCGCGTCGACGTTGATCTCGTCGGCCTTGCGCAGCGCCACCAGATCGACCTTCGGCACCGGCGGCATGATCTTCGCCAACGCGTCGAGCGAGCGCGGCAGAACCGATGGCTTGACCTTGTCGAAGCGCTTTTGCAGGAGCGCAAGCACGTCCTGGGGCCGCTCGTGCACGGCCTTGGAGGCGAGGACCATGGCGTGCCCCATCTTCATGCACAGCGAACGGTGCTCGACGCAGAGCTGCGGCCGGGTGATGAGCAGGCTCGAGGCGATCGGCACCAGCGAGCCGGGTTCGCCGTTGGGGCCGATGGCGACGGCCACGGCGCTGCCGTCGTCCTCGACCTGCTGCGCCCAGGGCGGTCCCGAGACGAAGCCGTCGATCGACTTGCGCGAGAACGCCGCCAGCGTGTCGGGCGGCGCCATCGCCGCCACAGTGATGCCCTCGAGCTCGGAGCCGCCGATTTTCGCGACGATCTTGAGATAGGCATGATCGAGCGCGTTGACCCCCTGGATGCCCATCGTCCTGCCCTTCAGGATTTGCGCGCGCAAGGCCAGCGGCGCCTTGGGATCGAAATGGGCGGCGTCGGCGATGTCCTTGCGCACCACGATGTCCCAGACCGGCAGGTTGTTCATCTGCGCCAGAGCCAGCATGCGCTGTCCGTGCGCCGCGGCCCGCGTCAGCGACGATCCGGACGAGAACGAGAACTCGACCGAGCCCGACACCACGGCATTGAACGAGCCGACGCCGGCGATCACCACCGACTTGATCTCAAGCTGCTGCTGCGCGAAGAGGCCGAGGTCCTCGGCGACGTAATAGGCCAGGAAATTCATGCCCTCGGCCGGCAGCGCCAGAATCGCACGCTCGCTCTCGGCGCGCGCCGGCGCGATGGCGCCGAGCAGGCACGCGCACACCCCGGTGATCATCCCGAATCGCGACATCCGCGCCATAGTTGTCCTCCCCTAACTTACCTGCGGCAGATTAACACGAAGGGGCGAGAAACGCCCCGGCGACGGATCAGGGCATGGCGCAGTCAGTGCGCCAAGCGTATGATTGCGGGGCCAAGGAATCCGGGGGCGGGCGCGCAGCTATGGACTACGATTATGTGATCGTTGGCGGCGGCTCGGCGGGGAGCGTGCTCGCCAACCGGCTCACCGCGCGCGCGGGCAATCGCGTGCTCCTGATCGAGGCCGGCATGGACACGCCGCCGGGCAAGGTGCCGTCGGACATCCTCGAGATGTTTCCGGTCGCGGCGCTCAATCCCGCCTACAAATGGATGAAGCTCCTCGCCTACACGCAGTCGCTGCGGCGCAACTATCCGCGTCCGCCGACGCCCGTGCTGTACGACCAGGGCAAGGTGATGGGCGGCGGATCGAGCGTCAACTACCAGGCGGCCAATCGCGGCGCGCCGGCCGATTACGACGAATGGGCCGAGCTCGGCGCGGCGGGCTGGGGCTGGAAAGATGTGCTGCCCTATTTCAGGAAACTCGAGGACGACGCCGATTTCGATGGCGAGTTCCACGGCAAGGGCGGCCCCATCCCGGTGCAGCGCATGAAGCGCCAGGAGTGGTCGGGCTATTCCAACGCCGCGGCACGCGCGCTCGAGACCGCGGGCCTGCGCTATCTTCACGATCAGAACGGCACCTTCGTCGACGGCTATTTTCCGGCGACCCAGAACAACCGCGGCGGGAAGCGCGTGTCCGCTGCGATGGCCTATCTCGACGACGAGGTCCGCCGGCGGCCCAACCTGAGCATCCTGTCGAAGAGCCACGTCCTGGCGCTCATGTTCGAGGGCCGCAAGGCGGTCGGCGCCACCGTGCAGACTCCGCAAGGCGTCGAGACCGTCCGTGCCAGGGAGATCATCCTCGCGACCGGCGCCGTGCATTCGCCCGCGATGCTGATGCGCTCGGGCATCGGCCCGGCGGCGCAGCTCTCCGCGCTCGGGATCGGTGTGCTGCAGGACCTGCCGGGCGTCGGCGACAATCTGCGCGACCATCCCGGCGTCGGCATCATGGCCTATGTGACGAGCGGCGCGCGCGTCGACATGGCGAGCCGGCCGCTGCAGCTCTCGTTCCGGTATTCCTCGAAGATCGAGGACTGCCCGCCGAGCGACATGTTCACCGCCGTGTTCTGCCGCGGCGGCTGGCACGGCGTCGGGCGCAGGCTCGGCATGGCCATGACGTGGGTCAACAAGTCTTTCTCTTCCGGCCGGGTCAGCCTGCAAAGCACCAACCCGCACGACGAGCCCAAGGTGGAGCTCAATTTCTTCGACGACCAGCGCGACCTGACGCGGCTCAAGGACGGTTTGCGCTTCCTCGGCGCCCTGTTCGATTCGGCGCCGATGAAGGAGGTCACACGCTCGCCCTTCGGCGGCCGCCTGTCGCAGCGCGCGCGCGAGGCGAGCGCGGTCAATGTTAAGAACGCGGTGAAGATGGGCGCGGCGGGCATGCTGCTCGACGGGCCGGCGAAGCTGCGCGACGCAATCATCCGCAACCGCATCAGCGAGGCGCCCGAGCTGTCGGTGATGATGAGCGACGACGGCGTCCTCGAAGAGTTCGTGCGCTCGACCGCGATGGGGATCAAGCATCTCTCCTGCACCTGCCGCATGGGCGAGGCGGACGATCCCAAGGCGGTGACGCTCACCGACGGCACCGTCAAGGGCGTGGGCGGGTTGCGCGTCGTCGATGCCTCGATCATGCCCAATCTGCCGCGCTGCAACACCAATTTGACGACGCTCATGATCGCCGAGAAGATGTCGGATAAGATCCTGGCTTCCTGATGGAGACCGCCATGGTGGAGACTTTCAAGGACAACGCGGTCGAGGTTCTCGCCGATTTCGACAACCGCGCCCGTCGCGCTGCTCTGGCGGCGAAGCGCCGCTCGATCCAGACCATCCCGACGATCGATTTCACCGCCTGCACCAACGGCGGCAGCCTCGAGGAGCGCAAGCGGGTCGCTCGCGCGCTGCGCGCGGCCTGCACCGATACCGGCTTCTTCTATCTCGCCAATCACGGCATCTCGCAGGCCGAGTTCGACGTCGCCCATGCCTGGGGCCTGGTGTTCTTCGAGCTGCCGCGCGCGGAGAAGGCAAAGCTCGACAAGAGCACGAATCCCGCCCGGCAAGGCTGGATGCCGGTTGGCGGCATGAATCCCGGCGCCAATCCCGACAAGGACGCCGACCAGAAGGAGACCTTCGTCCTGCCGCGCGACTACCTGCCGGGTGAAGTGCAGGGCGAGAATCCCGCTGTCGGCCACGGCAACTGGCCCGATCCTGCGCTGATGCCGGGATTCCGGGATTTCATCCGCGCGCACATCATGAAGCGGGTCGCGGTGGCGCAGCGTCTGGTTCGCGCGCTCGCGCTGAGTCTCGACCTCGACGAGGAGTTTCTCGACGACGCGCACCGCTATCCCGGCATCTCGCTCACCTACAACTACTACCCGCCGCTCGATCCGGAGACGGCGGGCCGCACCCAATGGGGCATCTCGCCGCATACCGATTACGGCAGCTTCACGCTCCTGTCGCAGGACGCGCTCGGCGGGCTCGAAGTGCGCAACAAGGCGGATGAATGGATCGACGTGCCGCCGGTTCCCGGCACGTTTGTCGTGAATATCGCGGATCTCTTCGCGCGCTGGACCAATGGTGTCTATCGCTCGAGCCTGCATCGGGCGTCGAATTTCAACACCGGCAGCCGTGCCCGCATCTCGCTGCCGCTGTTTGTCATTCCCCACCCCAAGGCGCGCGTCGAGTGTATGCCGACTTGTCAGGGTCCGGGCAATCCGCCGCAATACGAGCCGGTGGAGGCGGGGCCGTACGTTAGGGCGTTGCTCGAGCAGTCCTACCGCACCGGCCGGCCGGGCGTGGCGCAAAAGACCGTCGAGGAACGCTTCAAGGTTCTGTGACGGCGATCAACCGACGCTAAAGGGGGGATGGACATGGCCTATCGCACGAGCACCGCAAGAGCCGAGGGATACCCGTCTCTCGGCTTCGCCTGGTACGCGCTGATCTGCCTGGTGCTGTGCTACTTCATGTATTTCGTCGACCGCAACATCCTGACATTGCTGGTCGCGCCGGTGCGCCGCGATCTCGGCATCAACGATTCGCAAATGGGCATCCTGCAGGGCTATTCGTTCTCGGTTCTCAACGGATTAATGGCGATTCCCTTCGGCTGGTACGCCGATCGCAAGAGCCGGCGCGCCGTCTTGGTCTTCAGCCTGGCGCTGTGGGGCTTGAGCACCATCGCGTCGGGATTCACGACATCCTTCACGCAACTCATGTTCACCCGCATGGGTCTCGGCATCGGCGAGGCGGGGTTGATGCCGGCGGCGTTCTCGCTGATCTCGGATTATTTCCCCAAGGCGCAGCGCGGGCGCGCGGTCGGCGTGTTCGGGATCGGCGGCTTCGGCGGCATCGGGCTTTCCTATCTCATCGGCGGCGCGGTGCTGGCGGCGTTCCGCGGCGTCGATACCGTGTCGCTGCCGGTCGTCGGCACCACCTCCTTGTGGCACGCGGCCTTCATGGTGGTGGGCTTGATCACCCTGGTTCTCGCGGCCATGACGGCGACGGTGCGCGAGCCGCCGCGTCACGACACCACCAAGGAGGCGATCGCAGACGGCGAGCCGTTCTTCCGCTATTTCCAACAGCATTGGCTGGCCTTCACGTTGGTGATGGGCGGCTATATCTGTCTCGGCTTCTGCGCCATCGGCTGGTTCGCGTGGCTGCCCACATACTTCATCCGCGAGTTCAAGATGGCGCCGATCGCCGCCGGGGTGCAGGTCGGCACGGTCACGACCATCAGCGGCGTGCTGGGTGCGGTGGCGGGCGGCTATATCGCCGACTGGATGGCCCGGCGCGGCCTCAGGGGCGGCAAGCTCTTGACCCTGACCGTCATGTTCGTGATGTGGATTCCCTGCGCCCTGGGGCTGTGGCTGTCGAACGATCCGCTTCTGTCGCTCTTGTGCGTGTTCGTGTTCACCTTCATGGACGGCATCGGCTTCATGCAATACGGCAACGTGGTGCAGGAGATGTTCCCGCCGCACCTGCGCGCACGCTCGATCGCGGCCTGGGCGGTGTGCAGCTCGACCTTGTCGTATGGCCTGGGTCCGCTCGCGTTCGGCTTGGCGACTGATTACGTCTTCGGCGCGTCAGGATTGCGTTCGGCGATCAGCCTGGTGTCGATGCCGGTGATCCTGCTCGGCCTGGCGCTGAGCTGGTGGGGGCGCAAGCCCTATGACCGGGCGCGGCACGCGTCCGATCCGAGCGTCGGCGTCGACATCGAATGGGCGGCGGCGGCGCGGCCGCTGGCGGCTGCGGCGCGCAGCTCCTAGCGCCACACCTCGTCGGCGAGCTCGACGACGAGGCGCAGCTTCGCCCATTGCTCTTCCTCGGCCAGGAGGTTTCCCTCCTCGGTCGAGGCGAAGCCGCATTGCGGGCTGAGGCAAAGCCGGTCGAGCGGGACGAACTTGCTGGCCTCGTCGATGCGCCGCTTGAGCAGGTCCTTGCTCTCGAGCATCCCGCTCTTCGTGGTGACCAGGCCCAGAACGGCGATCCGGTCCTTCGGCATGAGGCGCAGCGGCTCGAACCCGCCGGCGCGGTCAGTGTCGTATTCCATGAAGTAGCCGTGGACCTTGATGCGGTCGAACAGGATCTCGGCCACCGGGTCGTAGCCGCCCGTGCCCATGAAGGTCGATTTGTAGTTGCCGCGGCACAGATGCATGGTGATAGTCATGCCGGCGGGAATGTCCGACATCGCCTGGTTGATGAGGTCGCCATAGATTTCGCCTAGCCGCTTGGGATCGTCGCCGCGCGCCTTGACCGAATTGCAATAGGCCTCGTCGCACAGCATGGCGATGAACACCTCGTCGAGCTGAAGATAGCGGCATCCGGCGTCTGCGAATTGGCGCACCACCTTGCGGTAGGCGGCGCCGAGATCGGCGAAGAATTCGTCGATGTCGGGATAGGCCGTCCGGCTGATCGGCCCGCGTCCGGTCCGGCCATAGAGCGCGGAAGGCGCCGGAATGGTGATCTTGGCCGTGCGGTCGGTATGGGCCTGGACGAACTTGAAATGGTCGATCATCGGATGCATGCCGCAGCCGAGCTTGCCGACGACGCGCACCCCCTGCGCCCGGGTCTGCGTCCCCTTGAAGCCGATCCCCTGGTCCATCTCGTACCATTCGACGCCGTCGAGCCCGGCCAGGAAATCGAGGTGCCACCACGAGCGGCGGAATTCGCCGTCGGTGATGGGCTGGAGTCCGACCGCGGCCTGCTTGGCGATGATCGACGCGATCTCGCGGTCCTCGACCGCCTTCAACGCGGCCGGCGTGATCTCGCCCTTTTCCCGCCTGGCGCGCGCCTCGCGCAGCGGCGCCGTGCGCAGCAGGCTGCCGACGTGATCGGCGCGGAATGGCGGTTGCGTTCGTTGCACGAGCCTTCCTCCTTTCGGCGCGTCTTGCCAACGGGGCGCGAGAGCGCGCATCCTGGGTCCCGGACAGCTTCGTCCTAGGTCATGCCCGCGGGTTTGCCAAGGAGGACGACGATGAGCGAACGGCGCACGCTCTACATCTCGACGGATCGAGGCCTCTTGCGCGGCGTGCTCAACGGCGCGCTCGGCGATATCCGGCCGCTGGGGCTGGAGAATTGCGGACGCCTCGCCTCCGTCGTGGTCGATCACCGCGATCCGCGCCGGCTCTACGCCGGCACCGGCCGCGGCGGCGTGTTCCGCTCCGACGATGGCGGCGATCACTGGCGCCAGATCAATGCCGGGCTTTTCTATCAGGAAGTTTCGTCGCTGGCGCAGCACCCCGTGACCGGCGAGCTTTATGCCGGCACGCGGCCGGCCTCGATCTTCAAGAGCGTCGACTACGGCGAAAGCTGGACCAATTGTGACCGGCTGCACAGCCTGCCCGAGACCAAGGATTGGACCTGGCCCAATCCGCCGCATTACCCGCACGTGCGCGACATCGGCCTGTCGCGCGGCGATCCCAACCTGGTGCTCGGCGCGGTCGAGGAAGGCTGGCTGGTGCGCTCCACCGATGGCGGCCGGACCTGGGCCAATCTCAAATCCGGCACCGAATACGATTCCCATACTGTCAAGGTCATGCCCGACAACCCCAAGGTGCTGATCTCGACCAGCGGCACCGGCGTCTATCGCAGCGAGGATGGCGGCGACCGCTTCGTCGCGGCGAACGACGGCATCGAGAGCCGTTACCTCGCGCATCTCGCCTTCCATCCCGCCGAGCCGGCGCTCTTGTTCACGGCCGGGGCGGAGGTGCCGCCGCCGCACTGGCGCCGGCCCGAAGGCTGCCGCTCGCGCTTCTATCGCAGCGACAACCAGGGCCGGAGCTGGCACGCGCTCAAGGCCGGCCTGCCCGAGGACATGCGCGCGGCGCCGCGCACCGTGGCCGGAGACGCCGAAGCGCCTGGCTGGGTCATGGTCGGGATGCAGGACGGCGCGCTGTGGCTCAGCCGCGACCACGGCGAATCCTTCGCTCGGATCGCGTCCGGCCTCTCCGCCATCATGGGCCTGACCTCGGTCGCGATGTAGGGATGGCGCCCTAGAACCCGAGGCACTGGGGCGGGGTGTTGCCGATCGTCACCGCGCTCGCTCCCAGATGCGCGAGAAGCACGACGGTATTGCCGGCGACATGCGAGCTTGGGTTCGTCGTCGCCGGACAGGTCACTCCGCCCGTGACGATGTTCTCGCCGGTGTTGGAGACGTTGAAGAATCCGTTCGAGGCTTGGGTCAGCTTCACGGTGCTGGTGACGGTGATGCCGCCATCCATGCGGAACGACGAGTTCTGCGCGACGCTGATCGCGCCGGTCCAGGTCGATGGAGTCGTCGAGCCGGTGCCGAGCTCCATGTTGCTCTCGATCTGGACCGTGCCCGCGCCGGTGATGGCGTCGGCGCCGGCGGGGATGCCGAACTGCTTGGCGATATGCTGGTGGAACGTCGATGCGTTGGAGAGCGTCATTGCGCCGCCGGCCAAGGAGTTGGAGATATTGTTGCCGCCCGCCGAGATCAGCGCCGAGCCGTCGCCGAAGAAAACGGTCGGGTCGGACGCGTCGTTGTCCGTGACCGTGGCATCGAACATCGACAGGCTCGAATTCTCGATCGCGTAGATCGCATTCGAATGGCCGCTGCCGGTGACGGTGAGCGAGGGTCCGGACAGTTGCAGGCCGGAGCGCAGCATCAGGATCGTCGGCACCGTCACGCTGGCCGGCGACGACACGGTTCCAGCGTTGATATCGGCCGAGCTATGCACGAGCGTGATTGCCGGGCCGCCGGTGTTGGCGTGGATGTAGGCTTGGTTGATGAATACCTGGGCATTATCGTTTGCGCCGATCCCGCCCTGTTGGTTGCCGGTTATGTTGACAGCTTGCGAGGGATCGACGGGGCCTTGGCTCCCGAGATGAACGGTTGAACCCTCATAGACGGCAATTCCGGCGCCGGTATTGTTCTGGATCGTCGTGCCGGAGAACTGCGCATTGGCGCCCTGAAACAGATTGACGCCCGGATTGCCGTTTTGGGAGGTTTCGATCGTGCCGCCGATCACGTTGACGGTCGCCTGCCCGACATTCAGAGCGGAGCCGGCGCTGTTCTGGAGGGTGACGTCGTTGAGGCTGAGGACGGCGCCCTGATAGATGCCGACATTGGCGAAGGCCCAGTTCTCGATAATGCAATTGGTCACCAACGCATTGGCGCCGGTTCCGCCTGCCACCAGCCCGCCGCCCGTGTCAGCGGAACCGGTGCCGTCGATGGTCAGGTTGTTAACCTGAATGTACAGGTTGTTGATGTTCACGTGTCCCATGATCGTGCCGGGCACCCCCGCATCGCCAAGGAGTTCCATGGCGATCTGGAACAGGCTCACGTCGCCGAGGCAGGTCCCCTTGACGTCCACGGTGTCGCCGGGGCCGGCGTTGGCCCCAATAAAAGTCTGGAGCGCGCCCGATCCGGAATTGGCGGGCTGCGTGCAATCGAAGATAAAGGTAGTGGCGCTGGCCGGCGCCGGGAAACCGAGCGGCCCGCCCACCAAGATCATGGCCGCCAAAATTAACGAACGTAAGCACATGCCGCGCCGCCTCCCCGTGAGCGGCCCGGTCAAACACACCGGACCGCCGCGATCTTCCCTCCTCCGAAAGGATGTACGGATTTCTCCATCAGGACAAGGCGGTTCGTCGATAGGTGTGGCTAGCTCGTGATCTGTCCGGTGTTTGTAGCTCGTGATCTGTCCGGTTTTAGAACTGCTCCAGCGAGGGGGC